>Ga0316204_10000159_pt1 | contig 280333 bp, 257 predicted proteins | sample 6monrhotite_MG_2_FD_205661 | JGI IMG/M metagenome (GOLD analysis project Ga0316204, IMG submission 205661) | Microbial mat bacterial communities from mineral coupon in-situ incubated in ocean water Damariscotta River, Maine, United States -... | ecosystem: Environmental > Aquatic > Marine >... | reverse complement strand
CAAGCAAAGACCGGGCGGCAGGCGGCGTTGGCAAGTCCGTCAGCGGGGAACCGGAGAGGAAATCAGACCCCCGCGCCGCGCCGGAAGCGCTCCCGCCCGGAACCTTAGATGTCGGCAATTTCTGTGACTGTGTGGAACCCATGATACAAAAAGTCCTGTTGGTTTGTGTGTAACCTATACACAGCTAAATATTCCTATAATATCAACAATAATCTAGAACAGGAATTATATCTTATTTTATTCATTGCAAACACGTCGGACAACACGCATCACCTGGCAGGAACGCAGTGGCATATCCTGCGCCAGACGACTTACTCATAAATGTTTGATTGTGTTCGTCCGCAGACGCGGAGAAATGGCATCCGCGAAGGCCTTGCCGGACCATGGGGCATTATTGGGGTTTATTGCAATCCAGGATCAGGGTCGGGCCGTTAAACGGCCCTACCCCGTCACCCTATCCTGGTACAGTTGGTTGGCTCTAAAACGTCATGGCCTTGACCATGACCACATGCTCCAGCGCGCAAATCTGATCGATGAGGGCCTGTTCCGGATCACCGTCAATCTCGATCAAGGCGATGGCATCGCCGCCTTCTTCGGCACGGCCCAGATTGAATGTGGCGATATTGACCCCGGCATTCCCCAGCGTCATTCCGAGCGCGCCGACGAACCCCGCTTTGTCCTTGTTGGTGATAAACAGCATATTCGGCCCGAGGTTGGCATCGATTGAAATTCCTTTGATCTCAACGATGCGTGGTTCAGAGCCGTTATACAGGGTCCCGGCAATTGCCCGCCGCTGGGTTTCGGTTTTAACCGTAACCTTGATCAGGGTCTGATAGGCTTCGGATGACTGGCTAGTGACTTCACTGACCTTGATGTTGCGCTCCTTGGCGATGACCGGTGCCGAGACCATGTTGACGCCCTCCATCAACGGAGAAAGCAATCCCTGAAGAATGGCCGCCGTCAGGGGTTTGGTATTCAGTTCGGCAACCAGACCATAATACTCGATGGTGATTTCCTGATAGGCCGTTTGGGTCGCCTGACCGGCAAAACTGCCGAGCTGTTCAGCCAATTTCATATAGGGCTTCAGCTTGGGCGCTTCCTCGGCACTGACCGACGGCATATTGAGTGCGTTGGTCACAGCGCCCGTCAGCAGGTAATCGGCCATCTGTTCGGCGACCTGTTCGGCAACTTTCTCCTGAGCTTCCGTTGTTGCGGCCCCCAGGTGCGGTGTCGCTACCAGGCCTTCCATGCCAAACAGGATATTTTCCGTCGCCGGCTCACTGGAAAACACATCCAATGCCGCTCCGGCGACCTTGCCTGATTCCAGACCGGCCTTCAGGTCTTCTTCGACAACCAATCCGCCACGCGCACAGTTAATGATACGCACGCCAGCTTTCATCTTGGCGATAGCCGCGGCGTTGATGATGTTTCTGGTGTCATCGGTCAGAGGCGTGTGCAGGGAAATGAAGTCGGCGCGGCCAAACAGCTGGTCAATATCGACTTTCTCAATCCCCAGACTTTCAGCCCGTTCCGGTGACAAAAACGGATCATATCCAATAACTTTCATCTTCAGGCCCTGAGCACGGTCGGCCACCACGGAACCGATATTGCCGCAACCAATAATACCGAGAGTTTTACCCATCAGCTCAACCCCCATGAAACGGGACTTCTCCCATTTCCCGGCGTGGGTCGAGGCGTTGGCTTGAGGAATCTCCCGGGCCACGGCCATCATCATAGAGATGGCATGTTCGGCGGTGGTAATGGAATTGCCAAACGGCGTGTTCATAACAACGATGCCGTTCTGCGTGGCCGTCGCAACATTGACGTTATCGACGCCAATTCCGGCCCGGCCAATGACTTTCAGATTGCCCGCGGCGTTCAAAACATCCGGCGTCGCTTTGGTTGCCGAGCGGATGGCAAGACCATCATAATCGTCAATGCAGGCAATCAGTTCTTCGGGGGTCATCCCCGGTTTAACGTCAACATCGATACCGCGGGCCTTGAAAACGTTTTCGGCAAGCGGGCTCATTTTGTCAGAAATTAGTACTTTAGGCATGATCAGATCCTTATTCAGGCAGCGGTGCGGGAGTCGGTTTGAAGGTAGGCGAGGCCCCATTCTATCCAGGGGACCAACAGCTCTAAGTCCGACGTCTCAACCGTCGCACCGGCCCAAATCCTCAAACCCGCCGGAGCATCCCGGTAGGACCCGATATCAAAAGCAACACCTTCATCATCCAGCAACGCGACCAGCCGTTTGGCCGCCGGTCCCTGCGCCTCTTTGGGCAGGGCCGCGAACCAGGGGGCTGTGATGGTCAGGCAGATTGAAGTCGGCGAACGGAAAGCCGCCTCCGACGCCAGAAAATCCACACTGTCCGAACTCTCGACCCATTTGCTCATTGCGGCCATATTGCGTGTGGTGCGCTGCACCAGCTCAATCTGACCGCCAATCCGTTCCGCCCAGTTCAGGCCGTCAACAGCATCTTCTACCGCCAGCATGGATGGGGTGTTGATGGTTTCCCCCCTGAATACGCCGTCGATCAGCTTGCCACCCTTGGTCAGGCGGAAGATTTTCGGCATTGGCCAAGGTGGTGTATGGGTTTCAAGGCGTTCAACCGCACGCGGGCTTAAAACCAGCATGCCGTGCGCCCCTTCCCCACCAAGCACTTTCTGCCAGGAATAGGTCACCACATCCAACTTGTCCCAGGGCAGGTCCATGGCGAAAGCTGCGGACGTTGCGTCGCAAATGGTTAACCCCTTGCGGTCGTCGGCGATCCAGTCACCATTCGGCACACGCACACCTGATGTTGTGCCATTCCAGGTGAAGACCACGTCGCGGTCAAAATCAACGGCACTCAGATCAGGTAGATCGCCGTACCCGGCCTGCAGGACACGAACGTCATCAAGTTTCAATTGTTTTTGGACATCAGTCACCCAGCCCGAGCCGAAACTCTCCCAGGCCAGCATGTCGATACCGCGCGCGCCCAGAAGCGACCACAGCGATAGCTCAACCGCGCCGGTATCGGAAGCGGGTACGATGCCGATTAAATAGTTGTCGGGCAATCCGAGGATTTGTCTGGATTTGTCAATGACGGACCTTAACCGATGCTTGCCGATTTTCGCACGATGCGAACGGCCGAGAACAGCATTTTCAAGTGCATCAAGCGACCAGCCAGGTCGTTTCGCACAGGGTCCGGACGAGAAATTGGGATTGGCCGGCCGAAGGGCCGGTTTTGCAGGAATATTCATTTTTTCTCCTTCCTTGCAGAAGGGCGCAACCCGTTGGGGGGTTGTGGCCCACAGCCCTTATAGGGTCGGTGCTGCATCGCGTCAACCGTGTTGCGGTGCAATATATTTCAGACTGCAGATTCTTAGGCAGTGGATTAATTGCAATATAAGAGATGAAGCTTATTAGCCTGCCAGCATCGCTAATTTGTTGGATCGTTTAATAGGGATACCACATGCCAACGTGAGAATTAACCACTTCGATTTGATTGGCATTCAGAAAACTTCTGGCAAAATCTCGGTTCTGAACGGCCCCGGGCTGACCGCGTCGCACAGCCAGTTCCAGCCAGAACAGGGCTTTCTCGTAATTTTTTTCCAAGCCCAGTCCTTTAAAATACATGACCCCTAGCCGATTCTGTGCGGCAGGAATTCCGCGTTCCGCGGCCCGATCCAGCCACTTTGCGGCTTCTTCGTAACATTGCCTAACGCCGTCGCCTTCATAATACATAACGCCGATATTATTTTGAGCTTCCCCAAACCCCTTTTTCGCAGCAGCCAGATACAATCTGGCGGCTTCCGTATAGCTTTTTTCTACGCCCAAACCGTTATCATACAGATTACCTAAATTAAGTTGAGCTCCACCTAACTCCTGCGCCGCAGAAAGGCGATACCAGCGATAGGCTTGTTCATAATTTTGCTCAACGCCTGACCCGTTTTCATATAGATAACCCAAGCTGTGTTGAGCGTCAGCATCTCCGTCCTCTGCCGCTTCAATCCAACTCACATAGGCGGTTTTGAAATCATTGCGGTTAAATGCCTCCAATCCTCGATCAAACAATGGATGCGAGGTAGAGCAAGCTGACAGGAGGACTGCGACGGTGAAAACTACAACCGTGTTTTCAACGGTTTTTTTTCCAATACTCGTGAAATCAGGAATTCCAACCATTCGAACTTGCCCTCAATCCCCACAAACAAATATTCGACAAATAGTGACAATCAGCACTTACAGGGTTTTTAACGAGCCTTAATATCAGTTAAGGTTTTTTAACGGGCTTTAATATCGATAATCATTTATATTATTGGTTTCAATAGAGAAAATCAAATTCAACCATTAATAATCATCGTATACAGTTAGCTCAGCTCTGGATGGTTCACATGATTAGTTTATCCCAATTATCAACCAAATTCATAGGTTTTACGCTCCTGCTGATATCCACGGTTCAGTTTAATGGTGCCGTCGCCGATGACCGCTCGAAAACTGAAATGATCATGGGTAAAATGGCTAAGGACAGCCAGGCTCGACAATACGCCTCCTTGTCGACGGGCCAGTGGGGTGTCGTCGACTCGGCGGGAGACATCCAGGTCAGGCAAACCAAGACTGCTGCCTGGCAGCCCCTGTCAAAGGTCAAAAAAATTGGCCCGGAAGCTCAGGTCAAAAGCGGCAATGATGGCTGGGGAGTGTTGGAAAACAGTGAAGGAACAATTGCCATCGCCGCCAGGTCAGACTTGGCGCTCCCTGAGAAACCTGAAAAGTTGGGGACACGAATTGTCCAGACCATCGGCAATATCCTGTTCAATGTAACCAAGAAAAAAAACCGGCACTTTATTGTCGAAACGCCATTTCTCGTTGCCGGGGTTAAGGGCACGTCATTCAGTGTTTCGGTAAGCTCTCAAGACGCTTCAGTCAGTGTAAGTCAGGGAACGGTTGGTGTCTCAAGCGCCACCGGAGGGACAGAAACTGATGTTGGGGTTGGACAAACCGCGAGCGCCAGAGCCGGACGGGGCGTCGGTGTCAGTACAACGTCGCCATCGGCACGGGGGGCACCCGGGTCTGCAACCGCCCCCGGAGCCCAAAGCGCACCAGGCCAAAAATCCGCTCCCGGTTCAAATAGCAGGTCCTCCAACCGAGGCGCCGCCCCCGGAATGGGCCGAGGTGGCAATCAGGGCGGGAATTCATCTGGTGGCCAGGGCGGTGGTGGTGGAAACAGCGGAGGGAGCGGAAATAGCGGTGGTGGTGGAAACAGCGGAGGAAGCGGAAATAGCGGTGGAAACGGAAACAGCGGTGGAAACGGAAACAGCGGTGGAAACGGAAACAGCGGTGGAAACGGAAACAGCGGTGGAAACGGAAACAGCGGTGGAAACGGAAACAGCGGTGGAAACGGAAACAGCGGTGGAAATGGAAATGGCGGTGGAAACGGAAATGGCAGCCTGAGCGGACCTGAGATCGCCAATAACTTTGGACAATCATGGTAGGGAACGAATTTGCCTGAGAGTAGATTCCGGGAAAATTTGAGGCGACACAACGAACCGACGGGGTTCGCTGTTTCTCTATGCTTGACGATCACAATCTATCTTTTGGGCTGGTTAACTTTCATTGAAAGCCCGTTGATTGATTTGCGCTTTCTAAATTCGGACAGATTAGCCACCGGCGATGTGGTAATTGTCGAGATCGATGCCAAAAGCCTGGCGGAAATCGGAATTTGGCCGTGGCCGAGAGGCCATTATGCCAGGGTCATCGAGAATATTCAGAAACACTCCCCGCGTCTGATTGCTGTTGATGTGGATTTCAGCTCCAAATCGACGACCGCTGAAGATCAAAAACTGGCGTCCGTGCTCAGGACATCATCTGCGCAAATTTTTCTTCCGGCATTCAAACAGTTTGCTTATCAGGAAAATGGTTCGGCTTCGTTAATCTATACAGCACCAATTAAAGAATTCAGAGAACAGGCCAAACCGGCATCGATAAACGTCCGCCCTGACTCAGATGGCCTGATTCGAAAAATGCCCCGACACGACGACTGGCAGGGGCAAAGTATACCGACAATGGCATCTGCTCTGGCTCAACACCTGCGGCCTACGGGTGAACCCTATTATGTAGATTATGGAATTAGTCTCGGATCAATTCCACGTATCTCGTTTTCAAACATACTGCTCGACCACTTTGACCCGACCTTAATAACGGGCAAGTCCGTGATTATCGGCGCGACGGCGGTTGAGTTGGGGGATCACCTTTCTGTCCCCAGGTACCGGGCAGTTTCTGGCGCTGCATTGCAAGCACTGGCGTCTGAAACGCTAATTCAGGGACGAGACCTTTACAGGGTCCCCCCTGTTACTTCGCTGATCTACATCCTGATTTTCTCACTGTTGATCTGGTTTCCATTGGTCAAGCTCTCCTGGAAACGCTCTACACTGGTGCTGCCTGCCTTCTGGATCCTAAGCGGCACAACTGCATACGTTTTTTATGCGCAGTTTTCCATTCTGTTCGATCTGGCACCTCTGATTGTTATCTCCATACTGTTTTTTGCCTTCGGGTTGATCAGCAGAATTAATTTCCACGCCTTTCAGGAATTTTTGTCCAGGATGTCGGCGACACATCAGGAGGCGCTCTTAACCAATATGGTCAAAAGCAGTTCCGATGCGATTTTCATCGAAAATTACGAAGGCGTAATCACGTCTGCCAACCCGGCTGCAGAAAAACTGTTCAACTTGTACTCGGAGGAAATCGGCGGTGAGTCTATTGGCAGGCTGATCCCAATCTTAAAGGAAGACAAGACATCAAAGTCGGAGTTGGCAACTTCAGGAGCGCCGACTGAAGTCATTGCAAAAAAATCAGATGGGTCAACATTCCCGGTCGAAATACTGGTTACGAAATCAGTATTCGAAGTGTCAGATTGCACTCATGAACGACGCCAGACCCCACGGCCCAATTATATTTACTCCATTCGTGACATCTCCAGGCGCAAACAAGCCGAACGCGAATTGATTGAGGCAAAACAGGAAGCCGAAGATGCAAGCCGAGCAAAGTCAGAATTCCTGGCGTCAATGAGCCATGATCTGCGAACGCCACTAAATGCCATCATTGGATTTTCCGATGTCATGAAAAGTAAAATATTCGGCCCTCTCGGCAATCCCCGCTACGTCGACTATGCGCAAAACATCCATGACAGCGGTCTGTTTTTGATTTCCCTGATCGATGACATCCTCGACCTCTCAAAAATTGAAGCCGGGAAATACGAACTTACCAACGATGAGATTGATATCTGCGAACAAATTAATGATGCTATGCAAATGCTGTCACCATCGGCGGATCTGGGGAAGATCACAGTAAACTGCATTTCAAATTTTCAGCGCCAGCTCATTAGGGTCGACCAGCGGGCCGTCCTCCAGATTTTGAACAACTTATTGTCCAATGCGATCAAATTTACGCCTGCTGGCGGCAGTGTCACCATCTCCACCGATATCAGTCGCTCCGGCACCTTTGACATCCTGGTTGTCGACACGGGAATAGGTATGGATAAGGAGGAAATGGCCAAGGCCCTCAAACCGTTCGAACAGATTGATAGCGAACGGTCCCGTATGAACTCCGGAACCGGTCTCGGCCTGCATATCTGCCAACTTTTCATGCATTTGCACGGTGGAACATTAACCATCGACAGCGTCAAAGATATGGGGACCTCTGTCATCCTCAGGTTCCCACCAGAACGAATTGTCAACAACAAACCACTACTGCAATCGGAAAACCCTGCAGCGGAAAAATCCTTAAAATAGCGGCTTAACCGCGCAGGGTCTTGGTCTCAGAGCTGATAGTGCATGAAAGTTGATCTGCGCCTAAATCCTCTCGGCAGGCTTTGATTATCGGCGTTTGGGGCGCGGCGGTGGCGCGGCGAGAAACCGCTCGGCACTTAATGCCATCTGCGGATTAAGATCTTTCAAGCGCGCCAACGCCCGCTCGGCAAGCTTCCTGTCACCGCCCCAAATCCCCGACTGAATGCCAAATCGAAGAATTTGAAGATCTTCAACCTTGTGATCCAACAACCAGCGAATATGTTCAATCGACGCTTCATACCGTCCGGCAATGCTCTGCGTAACGATCAGACTGACCCGACTGTTGATGGCATTTGGGTCCTCGGATAAAGCAGTTTTCAGTAACGCCACCGACTCGTCGAACCAACCAAACCGGCCTAAAACCTGACCGGCTAGCTCCAACAATTGGCGATTAAAACTTCGCCGGCAGGCCGTTGATACAGCCATCGCCTCTTGGTCATCAATGGACCGGGGCCTCAGCGATTGCAGTTCTTCGATCTTCAGGGTGCAGACCCGAACGGCAACACCAGTTTCGCCGTTAATCTGTTTGAACCCAGCCCCGCTTAACGCTCGAAGTCTGGTGATCTCCGTCGCCGGAACAGCCTCCGACCGCCCTTCTCCACCAGAGGCGATGATTCCAACCAGCTTTCCTGCCCGATCAACCATGGCCCCGCCACTGTTTCCCGGCTCACTGAAGGCCTGATGATGCAGGCGCGCCAGGGGGTGCAACTCGTCCGGAAGGAATTGAACAGGCCCCGGAGAATAAGCGCGGACCTTGTGTTGCCTTATATCCACACCCACGGAAAAGACCTGATCACCGACCGCTGTTTTTGACACCGACAAAATGGGTCCCTCCGGCAAATGCTTTGATTCGATCAAAACAAGATCGCCACGGTAACCCGTCGGAATGACCCGGGCTGTCGTTGTCTGGTTGCCGGGTAAATGTACGGTTACGTCAGTTTGATCGGCGACGACATGGCGAGATGTCACCAACAGCCGTTTACCGATGCGCGTCGCGCTTGCCATCGGATCAAAAGCGGAGACGGCGAATACAGCCGTCCGGGTGTCGCACACCGGCTTGGGCTGAGCGCACTCTGCACTCTCGCCAATCGCCGGGGGAAATAGCAGGAACAAACTGAAGATCGGACCGGAGAGCCCCAAACGCCAGTTCATGAAAAGTCCTCGTTCACGATTTTACCATGTTTTTCATTTTTTCTGAACGGATGCGGCGGGTTATCTAGGCCTGTCATTGAAACCGAACCATCGGACCAGTCGCAGACAACATATTCGATTTTTATAAAATATTGGTAGCCTATGGTGTAATTGTTTTACTAAACTAATTCATTCGCCAAAGATGCCGCACTTCACTGCCCCATTCAACAGGAGTTCAATTCAATGTCCAAACTGGTTCCGCCCCATGCCAGCAACGTCCTAAAACCTTTGCTGATTCCGGAAACGGAACGGGCCGGAGAGCTGGCGCGCGCCGAGCTCCTGAAAAAGGTTCCTATGCAGAGCCGCGAAGTTTCAGATGTACTGATGATGGCGATGGGCGCCTACACCCCAATCGAAGGGTTCATGAATGAAGTGGACTGGCGCGGCTCCTGCGCCGACATGAAACTAGGCAATGGCGTATTCTGGCCGATCCCAATCACTCTTTCTGCGACGGAAGAACTGGCCGAATCGATTGGTATCGAAGAAGAAGTTGCGCTGATTGACGCCGACAGCGGCGCAATCCTCGCCATTCTCGAAGTTCTTGAGAAATACGCCCCTGACAAGGAATTCGAATGCACCCATGTCTTTCGCACCACTGATGAGGCCCACCCCGGCGTCCAGAAAGTCATGGCGCAGGGCAATATCAATCTGGCCGGACGAGTCACCTGCCTGAGTGAAGGTGATTATCCGGACAGCTTTGGCGACCTGTATGTTCGCCCCGCCGAATCACGCGCCATGTTTGCCGAAAAAGGGTGGTCGACGGTTGCTGCGTTTCAAACCCGAAACCCCATGCACCGCAGCCACGAATACCTGACTAAAATCGCCGTTGAGGTGACGGATGGCGTGTTTATTCATCAGGTACTCGGCAAACTGAAACCGGGTGACATTCCGGCCGATATTCGCACCAAAGCCATTCAGGAAATGATTGATCATTACTTTGTTCCAGGCACCGTCATTCAGGCCGGATACCCCATCGAAATGCGCTACGCCGGGCCGCGCGAAGCTTTGTTTCATGCCCTGATCCGCCAGAATTATGGCTGTTCACATCTGATTGTCGGACGCGACCATGCCGGCGTTGGCAGTTATTACGGCCCCTTTGATGCCCACCACATTTTCGACACCCTTTGGGACGGTGCGATGATCACTGAACCACTGAAAATCGATATCACTTTCTTCTGCAAAAAGTGTTACGGCATGGCGACGGCCAAAACCTGCCCACACGACGAAGAACACCGCATAAACATCTCCGGCACACGGCAGCGCGAAATGCTGTCGAACGGAGAAGACATCCCGCCGGAATTCAGCCGACCGGAAGTCGTTGCCGTACTCAGAAAGTATTATACCAGTCTGTCGTGACCGATACGCCAGCTCGGCAATTTTTCCTCCATTCCCCTGATGGGTGGGCGAACAAGGGCTGAGCGGGCAAAGACGTGGCGGACCAACGGGGGAAAGATAACTTAGTGAAATTAATCGCCAATCACTCTGAATTTCTTAAAAGTCTAATTGCAGATACCCACAAATCGTTCTTGAAATCGTTGGGTGGTCGAGAAAGGCTTCTGACAATCCGATTTAAAGATGGCCGAACATTCCACTTTTCTGGTCGATCGCCTAACATGCTGATTACCTATTAAACTGAGGTTTCATACACTCACGACTATTTTTAGATCAGGAACAAAAGGACAGGCTCATGGCCGATAAATCTTCCCACTTAACCAAGTGGAAACATGTTCTGTGGCTCCTGATCCCCGTACTTGTCGGCATCGCCATCATTGTCGTCGCGCCAAGCATGAAGAGTGGACCGAAGAAAACCAAAACGGTGGAACGGCCAGTTAAAGTTCGGGCGATCAAAATATCCGAAATTGATGTCGTGCCGCGCGCTATCGGCTACGGCAAGATCACACCTTCCAGAACATGGGATGCGGTGGCCGAGGTGGCCGGTCAGGTCGAGTGGATTGCCAACGATTTGCAGGATGGGCGGGTGGTTCGTGCCGGCACGGAATTGTTAAGAATCGAAGATTCCAATTACCAACTGGCACTAATTCAGGCCGAGGCGCAACTCCGTGCCTCAGAAATCAGGGGAAAAACGACCCGCGATGCCCTGGCTATCGCCAAAAAGGAACTAGACCTGCTGCGGGTCGATTTCCAGCGAAAACAAGAGCTGGTCCAGAAAGGTACAGTCTCGAAAGCGGCAGCCGACGCAGCCGAGCGTCCTCTGTTGGCAGGTCAGACCCAGGTCGCCAACCTGCAAAATACCGTTGATTTGAACATCGCCGAACATCAGGTCCTGATGGCGCAGCGGGACGTGGCAAAATTGGACCTGGAACGAACCCACAAAATCGCACCGTTTGACGCCCGCCTGACGGTCGTGAACATTGGCATCGCCCAATATGCCAATAAGGGGCAGCTCATGTTCTCGGCAGATGGGCTCGATGTTGCCGAGGTCGCGGCCCAGTTCCCTGTCGGTATCCTACGCCCGCTGATCGGAGCATCCGACCAGGGAGGCCCTCTCAAAATCCGACAAAACGCGTTGTCTTTACGGGCGGTCGTTCGGCTTCGCACGGCAACGCATACCGTTGAGTGGCCGGCGCGGATCACCCGCGTTAGCGGCTCAATCGATCCACAAACACAAAGCATTGGTGTCGTCGCCACGGTAGATAACCCTACGAAATTGGCTAAACCCGGGGAACGCCCACCTCTGTTTCGCAACACCTTCGTGGAAGTTGAGCTCTCCGCCGCGCCAATCACCGGACAAATCGTCATACCGCAGAGCGCCGTTCACCAGGGTATAATCTATGTTGTGGACGGCGATCTACGTCTCGAAAAACGCAAAGTCAAAATCGCGTTTTCCCAGAAGGGTTATGCCGTATTGCAAAAGGGCCTTAAATCCGGGGAGCGCATCGTCACGTCTGATCTGATCTCAGCCGTTGATGGCATGCTGCTGGCACCTCAGGCGGATAAAGAGAGCAAACAGCGGATGATTCGAGATGCGACGGGCAAGGAGCCTTCGAAGTGATTCGGTATTTTGGCGCTCACCCGACGGCGGGCAACGTATTGATGGTCGCCATCCTCATTTTGGGTCTGTCTGCACTTCCCAAACTACAGCGCGATACCTTTCCCCTGATTCCCCCAACCGAGGTAGAAGTCCGCGTAGCCTATCCTGGAGCGACGCCAGACGACGTCGAAGACGCCGTTTGCCTGCGAATTGAGGACGCTCTGGACAGCATCACCGGCCTTGTTGAGATCCGCTGTGATGCGCGCGAAAACATCGCGATTTCGACCGCCAAAATGCGAGAGGGCGGGGACATGGACGAATTTTTTAATGACGTCCAATCCCAGGTGGATGCGATTACCGGTTTCCCGGATAAGGTCGAACAACCAACGGTCACCAAACTTGAGCGGACGGCGTCGGTCGCCAGCATCGCCATCACCGGTGATATGTCGGCACGTGGGTTGAAAGCCTATGCGGAAGCCGTTAAAGCCCGGCTGAAGCGCGACCGTCGACTTGCCCAAGTCGTCATCCAGGGATTTTCCGAACAGGATATGGCGATTGAGTTACCGGCTGATGTCCTGCAACGTTACGGCATCAGCATTTCAGACGTCAAAGCTGTAGTCGAACGCCAAAGCCTGGACGTTCCCGCCGGCACCATGGAGACCGAAGACGGCGATGTGATTGTTCGCTTTAAAGAACAACGCAGAACTCCAGCGGAGCTCGCCGATCTGATCATCGTATCGGGGAAGACCGGGGGACGGGTGCGCCTCGGCGACCTTACCGAAATCCGAACGATTTTTGATAAAGCCGAAGACAAGGTATTGTTTAACGGCAACCGTGCGGCGCTGCTGAATATCTCCAAAACCAATGACCAGGACAGTCTTCGGGTCATGGACGCGATACTGCAAAACCTCGACCGCGAGCAGAAACTGGCTCCGCGTGGCGTCCAACTGGAAATCAGCTCCGATGTGACCAGCAATATTCGGGACCGTTTAAGGATTCTGGTCACCAACGGCGCTCAGGGTCTGGCTCTGGTGTTTTTGACCATGTGGCTGTTTTTCTCTCTCCGGTTTAGCTTCTGGGTGACCATGGGATTACCGGTCTCTTTCCTCGGCGCGGTTTTTGTCATGCACGCCTTAGGCTATTCCCTGAACATGATGACTTTGGTCGGGTTGCTGGTGGCAATTGGGCTGTTGATGGACGATGCCATTGTTATTTCAGAGAATGTAGCAGCCCAGCTGGCCAAGGGGAAAACGGCACTTGATGCGGCCATCGACGGCACCCGCCAAGTCATGCCTGGGGTCATCTCATCGTTCTTGACGACCGCCATGGTCATCGGACCGCTGGCATTCCTGGCTGGGAAAATGGGAGCTGTGCTGAAATACTTGCCCGTGGTTTTGCTGATTACGCTGATCGTCAGCCTTATTGAGGCGTTCCTGATCCTGCCGGCGCACCTTAGCCATTCGATGAGTAAAATGGATGCAAACCGGCGATCCCGGATTCAACTCGGATTCGAGAACAGGTTCGAACGGCTACGCGAAGGTATCTTCATGCCTCTGGTGAAGCGGGTGACGAATGCCCCAGGTTTGTCGATTGGCATGCTGATTTTTCTGATGCTGGTCTCGGTCGCGGCCTTTCCTGCCGGTATCCTCAAGTATCAAGCGTTCCCGAGCCTCGAAAGCGACGTGATCCAGGCGCGTATTCTGCTTCCGCAAGGCTCACCGCTGTCACGAACTGAGGAAATGGTCACCTATGTCGACAACGCCTTAAAACAGCTGGATGAAGAGTTTTCCGCTCGCCAGAAAGACGGGCGGCGGATGGTCAAAAACGTTTCCATCTTATTCAACACCAATGTCGATTCTTATGAAAGCGGTCCCCATATCGCAACGATCAGTGCGGATCTGTTGCGGGCTGAAGAACGCAACGGAACCGTAGATGAGATGCTGTCGCGCTGGCGGGAATTGACGGGAAACCTGCCAGACGTCGTCGCCTTGAAATTTACCGATAAAGAGCGCGGCATTGGCGGCAAGGCCGTCGACCTTCGCATCCAGGGGAATAATCTGGGCTTGATGAAAAAAGTCTCGCTGGAACTTCAGGGGTTCCTGTCGGCTTTAAAGGGTGTCGTGGATATTTCAGACGACCTGCGCCCCGGGAAACCGGAGCTCAGGGTGCATTTGAAAGAAACCGCAGGCGTGTTTGGCATTACGGCGCGGGTTGTCGCCGACGAACTTCGCGCCGCCCTTTATGGCAACACCAGTATCGAGATTCTCAGCGGACCGGAAGCTTATGACGTGACCATCCGACTCGCTGACGCTGATCGCAATAACATCGAGAACCTGCTTTATCTGAAGCTGCGTGGCCCCGACGGAGACCTGATCCCTTTGAGCGCTGTCGCCACCATCGACGAAGGCCGCGGTTTCGCGCGTATTCACCGGGTCAATGGTCAGAGAACGGTAACCATACAGGCCTCTCTCGACACCGAAGTTGCGAATGCACGTGAAATCATGGGCCTACTTAAGAAGAAAGTTCTGCCTGAATTGAAGGAAAAGTATCCGGGGATTCGTTTTGCCTCCCAGGGGCAAGATAAGGAAACCGCGGAGACCGGAAATTCGTTACAGACCAATCTGATCATCGGCGTTATCGGTATCTATCTGATCCTGGTCTTTCAGTTTCGTAACTACCTTCAGCCGCTGGCCGTTATGCTGGCGATTCCCATGGGGCTCATCGGGGTCGTCTGGGGCCATGTATTCATGGGCTTGGACCTGACGATGCCCAGCCTGGTCGGTTTTGCCACCCTTGCCGGCGTTGTGGTTAACGACAACATCCTGCTTGTGACCTTCATCAAGGACCGGATGAAGGACGGAATGCCTGCCATTGATGCCGGACGACAGGCCGCCCGTGATCGTTTCCGCCCAATCATGCTGACATCGCTGACCACGCTTGCGGGTTTGTTGCCACTGCTTACCGAGACAAGCACCCAGGCTCAACTCCTGATCCCGCTGGTCGCCAGTTTGGCCTTCGGGCTGTTGACAGCGACGATTGCCTCACTGCTTCTGGTTCCGTCGTTCTTTACCCTTATCGATACGATCGGTTTGACTGAAAAACAGGACGTATAATTAGACGCGTGAACAGGCGTTTAATGCCCAAAAACTGCGTTTTTGCAGTATTTTTGGAAATTTCGTGCACATTGGTTTCACTCTAGAATATATCACTGAAATCCCTCCCTTTTTTTGGTTTCCCCTTTTGACTTTCAAATAACCTTACTTTACATATATTGAATATGTATTTCTGCTTGTGGGTCGGTAAGTCCACTCGCTTGGAAAACATGGGTCCAGGCGTGGTTTGCGCCTTGACCGGCTCAAAGGGGACGTGCATCCCTGATGCATGTTTTTTTAAATTAATAATAAAAGCAAAACACCTAGGGAATTCTTCATGCTGGCTTTTATTCATACTGTTTACAGTGATGGCTCTAGAGGATCTGTTCCTGCAGAGTCCGGCTGTCAGAAGATCTATTCAGATCTGCAGCAGTATAAAAATAGTCTCGCATGTATTAATATGTCGTCTGGCTCGGCGGGAAACCATCCCACTGGTGCCTTCGGTCGTTATAATTAATTGATGTCGGGGCAATTTGATGTTCACCACTAATCCTTTCGCCGAACTTTCGGCGTCCATATCACCCTCAATCATGCAAGCTTATGTCATTATTATGGCGGTGCTTGTCGTGGGCGGTACACTGTTCGACGTCGTCCACAAAGGCAGCGCCAAATACTTCTTCGCCAATCTGCGGAAATCCAAAGACAAGGCTGAACGTCAGGTCGGCGGCGGTGAAGCCATGGGGCTTGCGGTTTCGACAGCGATGTCGGAAGTGCTGACCTCGTCCGAGTTCTGCAACCCGAAGCGCCGTATTGCCCATCTCTTAGGCATGTATGGCTTTATCGCCTATGCAGTGGCGACCTTCGTCATGGTCATGTACCATCCGACGGAAGCCAATGGAGGAATTTGGGCTCAGCTATGGTGGGTCGGCGCGCTAATGGTCTGCGTCGGCGGCTATTGGTTCTGGCTCTTTATCCGGGTTGATGTTCGGTCCGAAGGCCAGCCGCTGTTCCCGCTCGTCCGGGCTGATTTGTTCATCCTGTCGCTGTTGGCAAGCTGCACCTTGGGCCTGCTTTGGGCTTGGGCTCAGGCAGCGGGCAGTCCCGGTGCTGACATTCTGCTGGGTGCATATTTAATCGCGACGACCATCCTGTTCGGTGGCGTTCCGTGGTCTAAGTTCTCGCATATGTTCTTCAAGCCCGCGGCTGCTTACGAGAAGCGTATCTCGAAGGCAAACGGCTCCCGGAATAACTTGCCCGAACCTGTGGACCGAACCAATCCGGCCGACCGGGACAGGCACTCCATGCAGTTGCTGAAGGACGCACCTTTGGACATGGGACTCGGCATCAAGCGCGAAGAGCCCCGTCATTACTGATTTGCGATCAACATCAATCTTCTGAACAGAGAGAAATAACACTATGCCTACTTTTGTTTACATGACCCGATGCGATGGGTGTGGGCACTGCGTCGATATCTGCCCTTCCGATATTATGCACATCGATAAGACATACCGGCGCGCTTACAACATCGAACCCAACATGTGCTGGGAGTGTTACTCCTGCGTAAAAGCCTGTCCTCAGAACGCCATTGATGTGCGCGGGTATGCTGATTTTGCGCCACTTGGACACAGCGTTCGCGTGGACCGCGATGAGGAAAAAGGCACAATTGCCTGGAAAATCAAATTCAGGGACGGTACCGAAAAGAACTTCCTGTCGCCAATTACCACCAAGCCGTGGGGCTCGGGCATCGAGAAACTTGCAGACGCCCCCGCTCCAACTCAGGAAATGCGCGATAGCCAGTTGTTATACAACGAGCCAAAGTACATCCGCTTTGATGAAGGTGATCTGCATACCCTGGAATCGAATGGTCTCACGATGAAACAAGGTGTGTATTACTGATGGCTTACAAAACAATCACAGAAGACAACATCGACATTCTGGTCGCCGGTGCGGGCCTTGGTGGCACGGGCGCGGCCTGGGAAGCCAGGTTCTGGGGCCAGGACAAGAAAATCGTCATTGCCGAAAAGGCCAACATCGACCGCTCCGGCGCCGTGGCTCAGGGGCTGTACGCAATCAACTGCTACATGGGTACCCGTTGGGGCGAGAACAACCCGGAAGACCACGTACAGTATGCGCGTATCGACCTAATGGGTTTGGTGCGCGAAGATCTGCTGTTCGATATGGCCCGCCACGTCGACTCGACTGTTCACCAGTTCGAAGCCTGGGGCCTGCCGTTGATGAGGGACCCGAAAAAGGGCTCCTATATGCGTGAAGGCCGTTGGCAGATCATGATTCACGGAGAATCATACAAACCTATTGTGGCCGAGGCCGCCAAGAAGTCCGCCGACAAGGTATACAACCGTGTCTGTGTCACGCATTTGCTAATGGACGACGCCAAGGAAAACCGGATTGCCGGCGCTGTCGGCTTTAATGTCCGCACCGGTGACTTCCACGTCTTCAAGTCCAAGACGGTTATTTGTGGCGCTGGCGGCGCATCCAACATCTTCAGGCCGCGTTCTACAGGTGAAGGTGCGGGGCGTGTCTGGTACGCACCCTGGTCGTCCGGTTCAGCTTATGGCCTGATGATCAATGCTGGCGCCAAAATGACGCAGATGGAAAACCGCATCGTGCTGGCCCGCTTCAAGGATGGTTACGGCCCGGTGGGCGCCTACTTCCTGCACCTCAAGACCTATACACAGAATGGTCTGGGCGAAGAGTATGAATCCAAATGGTTCCCCGAACTGCAGAAAATGGTCGGCAAAGAATATCTGGATCCGGAACTTTCCCACAAAACCCACAGGCCGATCCCGACCTGTTTGCGTAACCACGCGTTGATCTCCGAGGTCAATGCCGGTCGCGGTCCGATCCACATGGTTACCATGGAAGCCTTTCAGGACCCACATCTCGAGGAAGTGGGCTGGGAAAACTTCCTGGGTATGACCGTCGGTCAGGCTGTGCTGTGGGCCGCCACGGACGTCGATCCCAAGAACGAGAACCCCGAACTGACCACGTCCGAGCCCTACGTCATGGGATCGCACGCGACCGGTAGTGGTGCTTGGTGCTCAGGCCCAGAGGACGTTTCCCCGCCTGAATATTTCTGGGGTTACAACCGTATGATGAGCATCGAAGGGTTGTTCGGTGCCGGTGATGCCGTTGGTGGTACGCCGCACGCCTTCTCGTCCGGATCGTTCACCGAAGGACGTCTGGCCGCCAAAGCCGCCTGCCGTTACATCGACGACGGCAAGGCCGAGGGTATTGTTGTCTCCGACAAACAGATCGACGGGCTCAAGGAGACGGTCTACAAACCGATGGAACACTACAAGATCTATCGGAATGAAATCGTCGCCGGAGACGTCAATCCGCACTACATCAACCCGAGGCAAGGTCTTGATCGTCTGCAGAAGCTGATGGACGAATATTGCGGCGGAGCTACGGTCAACTACATGACCAACGAGAAACTGCTGAGCATTGGCCTCAAGAAACTCAAGATCATGGAAGAAGACCTTGAGAAACTTGCCGCCAAGGACTTTCACGAACTACTGCGTGCATGGGAGTTGATGCATCGTCACCGCACGTCCGAGTGTGTTACGCAGCACACGCTGTTCCGCAAGGAAACCCGTTGGCCCGGCTACTACTACCGTGGCGACGCCATGAAGCTCGACGACGAAAACTGGCACGTGTTGACGGTTTCGCGTCGTGATCCGGAAACGGGTGAATACACCATGGAGAAAGCACCGTGCTATCACCTGGTTGGTGAAGACGAGTAACAATAGCGCCAAACAGGAGTTCCAATCGAACTCCTGTTTGGTCTAACAAAGGGGATCGATATGGCGAGTATCGATCTTTTTTGTTAGACCAAACGCAGCGAATTTCCGCCTGCAACAGAGAACTATAGATGAATATTATCGAGAAAACAGACGACGAGATTCTTGCCTTTGCCAACCCGCTGTGGAGCCATCTCATCAAGGCTTCCAACGACGGTAAATATGGTGAATTCGTCAGGCATTTCTCTGAAAACCTCCTGCGCGGTTTAAACGAAATCGAGGTGGGAAAACAATTCGTAAAAAGCGACCTGACGAGAAACCTGTCTGAGTCAGTTGAGTTTATCGGCACGATCCGACGCGGCGAGCATGTTTCGGTGCTGTATCGGCAACGGAGCACCAAGAAAGAAGGCGAGTGGCTTGGCAGGCTGGTCCTGGGCTACGAGGATGGAGAGATCAAGATTTTCGGTGCCTCCATTTTCTGATCACATGACGTGGATACGATATGAGTGAAACAATTCAAGACGGCAGGTATGTCGAGCTGACATACAAAGTGATCGACCAAAAGTCGGGCGACGTCCTGGTCGGAGTCGAGTTCCCGATCGGTTATGTTCATGGCGCCAACGATATCCTGGCCCCGGCCGTCACTGAGGAACTGGTCGGCAAGTCCGCTGGCGACATCATTGATGTGCCGATCGATTGCGATCAACTCTATGGCCCCAGGGACGAGTCGTTGGTGTTTACCGATGTCATCGACAACGTTCCCGAGGATTATCGGGAAGTCGGCACCACCATCGTCACGCAAAACGAAAAGGGCGAAGCACGAAGCTTTATCGTCACGAGGATGGATGACAAGACGCTGACCGTCGACGGCAACAATCCGCTGTGCGGCAGGCAAGTCATTTTCAAGCTCGAGATTCTCAATATTCGTGACGCTACAGACGAAGAGATTGAGGCTGGTGGGGCCATCGCCGTGGAACCGGATATCGATAAAACACACATGGTCCCCATTTAAAAAATGGCAATGACTTGATCATCCATGAGAGATTAACTTAACTTATCTGCAACAACCGCATCAACCGCACCCAGAGAGGTAACTTATGAGCGAGCCAACGAATACCAGACCCAAAGTTCCCGAAGGTAAGAGCGCATATCTGACGACCACGCAGATGGAGCCCAACGAGAAGGGCTTCGTCGGGTACAAAACCACTTGGGAAGCTTGGCAGAAAGAGGCTGAGTACACCACGCCGAAACGGCCGTAACACGCCGTCGACTGGCCGGTTACCAAGAGGCTATCGGGCGACCCGTGTTTCAGTGATGAAATTTTGACGGCCGTCGAGGCGATGGATCTGATACACGGGTGCCGTCTCGGTCGCTTCTGGATACTCGCCGAGACGCAAACCAACAGCCACGCTAGGCGCGCAGCTTACAGGAATACCGGCGAACGTACCTTGGGCATCGCGGTGAGAATGACCACAGAAGGCACGTATGACCTGATCGTGCCCGTCAAGCGAACGCTCCAGCATAGAGATCGCCTCCTGAGAATCGAATTGCCAACGATATTTGGATTCAAGGACCTCAAAGGGCGGGTGATGCATGAAGATCACGGATGGTTTGGTTGGGTTTTCAGCCAGCAACCGACGCAGGGCATCAGCCCGCAACTGGCAAAAATCGCCCATATTGGTGGTCTGACTCAAGGTATCTACGGCAATCAATCTGACCGGAAACTTATCGATGCTGTACTGGATAAAGGGTGTATCCGACCACGCCAAGCAACTATCGGGAAAGGCCGATCTGAGCGCGTCCCGGTCGTCACGGTTTCCTGCTGCAATATAAAGCGGGCTATGAAGGGCACCAAGAATGCCTGCCGCGACCTTATATTTTTCTGGCGTGCCGTTGTGAGTGAGATCGCCAGTGTGAATGACGACATCTGGCCGCGAATTCAGGCCATTGATATCGTTCACGCACCGTTCAAGGTCGCGGATCCGGTTTGTTGCGTCCGGGTCGTCGGGATCCAAATGTGTGTCGGAGATTTGAGCAATGATCATTACGTTATGCCTATAACAAATGGCTCTATTTCACAACAGATTCGGTATTCATAACTGCTGGCACCAAGCCGCGCCGCGATAGAGGAACGACCTAATCGGTTTCTTTCAATTCCGCGTATGAAACCATCACATGATCTCGAAAAGCCTGTCTTTCTGTCAGCGCCTCATAATACCGGCGCAGAGATCTATGTTCTGAGCGGTTGATGTCTATGTCGAAATATCGATACAGGCAGTGACCAAACTGGATATCGGCCAGGGTAAAGTTTTCGCCGGCAAGATAGGGAAATCTGGATAGTCTTGTTTCAGCAACGTCCAGAAATTTGTCCAGCGCCTTCAACGCCACGCCGATGGCGTCTGGGTCATGCTTTGACGGCGGTGTTCGAACCACCCGCCAGAAAACCGGCGCGGTAAACTTCTGCGCGATATTTATTTTCGACCACTCAGCCCATTTATCAACTTCAGCACGAGCAATCGGTTCCGTCGGCCAAAACTCGACCGGTCCATAAGCAGTGGCAAGATAACGTACAATGGCACCGGTCTCCCACAACGGTGGATGATCTCCATCTTGAAGTGTCGGCACTGTTCCATTGGGATTGATCGAAAGATATTCCGGTGTATCCACGTGACCATAGATAAAACCGGCATCAACGCGTTCATAGACGAGCGCTAATTCATCAATACACCACATCAGTGCCTGCACGTTAGACGAGGACACCCGACCCCAAACTTTCAGCACGACACCTCTCCCTGATTTACGCCCGACAGACGGCGTGGGTTAAGACCTGAAGTTTTGCTCTACATAGTCAACCAGCAGAGCAATGGTCTCCTCGACACTGAGAACACCCGTATCAATCGTTAATTCCGGTGACTGCGGTATTTCATAGGGGGCAGAGACACCCGTGAATTCCGGTATCAGCCCGGCCCTGGCCTTTTCATAGAGGCGCTCGGCATCGCGATTTTCGCAGATTTCAGCACTCGCACTCAGATAAATTTCGTGAAACCCCTCACCTACCGCCTTGCGCGCACCTTCCCGGTCCGAACGATAGGGCGAGATAAATCCCGATAAGACGAGCCGTCCGGCACGCGCCAGCAACCCCGAGGCTTCACCGGCGCGACGAATGTTTTCTGTACGGTCTTCATGAGAAAACCCCAGATCAGAACTGAGCCCGCGGCGGACCAAATCATTATCGACAACGGAGACCTGATAGCCGTTATCAAATAGCCGGGACTGCAGCTGTTCTGTAATCGTCGACTTTCCAGACCCAGAAAGCCCTGTGAACCACAGCGCTCCTGCACGATGCCCGCTGCGGGTAGTTCGTTCATCCTGCGTCACGAGGTGAAAGTTTCGAGTTATGTTAGTTGATTTGGTTTTCATAGGTACGGCTCCATCGACAAACATAGTCCTAAAAAAATGCCCCTAAACACAAGCCCAAAGTCCCATTGATTAAATAGTCCTGCAAATATGTTCGCTCTGCCTCTCATCAGGAACTGAAGAGCTTATTCACACTATGATCATTGCTCAAATTTCTGACACCCATATCCTGGAGCCGAGCTCCAATGGTCCGGCGGGTCATCAGTGACGAGCGCGTCCAGGTCGATATTTTCGTCAAGGTTCGGCGTTATTCAGCAATAGGATCATGGGAGATGAAAACAAGCTTTCTCAAGGCGTCAGTTTATTGCTAAAACCATTGCATCCTTAGACGACGACGTTCGGCAAAGTTGATTCGGGTACCCATGACTTTTTCTGCTGAAATCAATGTTTCAAATCCTATATCGGTGATGGTGATTGCCGACGGCGGGGGCATAGACGGGTTCATAACAAAAGCGCTAGCCTCGCCCCACGATATAAAAATCGAGGGGCATCATTCTTCAGGCGTTGATGCATTATCAGCCTTTCGTCGCCTGCACTTTGATGTTGTTGTGCTCGATATCGGTATGATCAATGAAGATCCATTGATTTCCATCAAACGCCTGCTTCGTGTCGATGGTCGTACGAAGATCATCATGATATCAACCCTGAGCTTTGCCAACGTCCGCCAAAGCATGTTGGGATTTGAGACCGGTGCCGCAGAATTCATTCAAACACCCTCCGATTTTACCAGTAATTCCAGTTTCCTGCAGTTTCAAACCGAGCTCTGCCGGGTCGTGCGCACCCTCGGCAAAGCAAGGCGGCAGGAAGGTCCGCGCCCAAATACATCTGCCGCGCCATCAACCGTTAAGCCACCCGACGAAATCAAACTCAGGCCGCCGTCGTCCGAACGCCCATTAATTCTGGCAATCGGCAGCTCAACGGGTGGACCGCACGCCCTGATGAGCATGCTCACTGAGCTACCAGAGTACTTCCCGATTCCCATTGTCATAACCCAACATATGCCCAAGACGTTTACCGCCGTACTTGCATCGACACTTGCCAATCGAACGGGAAAGACGGCTGTTGAGGGCCAAGCAGGAATGATTGTTAAACCCAATCACATCTATGTTGCTCCCGGTGATCATCATATGACATTCAGTGGAAACATCGTGAACGCCAAAATCGAGATTAATCAAGGCCCACCCGTAAATTTTTGCCGCCCATCGGTGGATCCCATGGTCGAAAGCATCGTCAAGATATTTGGCTCGAAAACCCTGTTGACCATATTGACCGGCATGGGAGCCGACGGGAAAAACGGGGCGGGAAAGGTTGTCGACGCCAAAGGAACCGTGATCGCCCAGGATTTCGAAACCAGTACTGTCTGGGGCATGCCGAGAGTCGTAGCGCTTGCAGGATATTGTTCCGAAGTTCTACCCTTGGGCAGCATTAGCGGTGCCATTACCAGGCTGGCAATGGGATGACGGTCTAGATACCGTAATACCAGGGCATGAACAGACTGAAGACGATCCACATCAGGAATATTAACGGCACCCCTGCCCTGACGAAATCTGTGAATTTATAGTGACCGGGCCCCATCACCAGAAGGTTGGTCTGGTATCCCAGGGGAGACGCGAATGAGCAGTTGGCGGCAAAGATAACGGCGACAGCAAACGGTATCGGCGAGACCCCCAATTGTACGGCGATATCGACGGCGACCGGGGTGAACAGCACCGCGGCGGTCTTCGTGCTGATCACATTGGATAACCCCGCCACCAGCAGGAAAAACAAGGACAGGATCACCGCAACCGGCGCCCCATCCAGGGCGACAACCAGATGAGCTGCTAAATAAGCTGCACCTCCGGTTTCTTGCAGGGCAACTCCCAATGCCAGAGCGGCGGAAATCGTGGTGACGATTTTTGGGTCTACGGCCTGAAAGGCCTGACGAATATTGAGCACCCCGACGATGACCATGGCGGCGGCTCCGCAAAGCGCGCTGACCACAATGGGGACCACTCCAGTCGCGGCAAACCCGACGACCGCCAGAAAGATCATGCCCGCCCGCTTCGCCCGCTGCAGGGCCGGCACCTCAGCAGCTGACCATTCCAGCAAGACCACGTCCCGACTGACTCGCAGATGCGAAACATCATCCGCCTGCCCCTGAACCAGCAGCACGTCCCCAGCCTCCAAACGAATGTCAGTGAGTTGGGTTCGGATCATCCGTGAACGGCGCTGAATACCAAGCACAATGCAATGCGATTTATAACGAAAACCGATTTGGGGCAGGGTCAATCCGATCAACCCGGAACCAGGGGCAACCATCACTTCTGCGACAACCTGATCCCCTTCTTTCCAACGCCCCTGCCCTTCAGCGTCAACCGTTTCGGCCTGACCGTCATCAAGGTCCGGATGCAGGGATTCCGGATCATTTGAAAGTGTCTGGGTTAATGCCTCACGGGTCGCAGCAACAACCAGAACATCACCGGCGCAGGCAACATAATCTTCAAACGGCGGCAAGATGGTTTCTTCGGCTCGCCTGATCATACGAAGGGTTTTATTCGGAAGATGCGGAAACAGACCGCCGGACGCCGCCTTTCCGATCAAAGCGGATGACGCAGAAATTGTCATCTGGGCAATAAAATGTTTGCCGCCGCCATCACCAATCTCGTCAACCACACCGGTTCTGTCCGGCAATAAATACGGTGCAATAAATATCACATAGGCCAGCCCGAACACTGCCATGACGGTTCCGGGTACGGAGAAATCAAAAAACCCGAACGGCGCAACTTCCATCTCAATCAGGGCGCTGTTGACCAACAGATTCGTTGATGAGCCAATCAGGGTCGTCATGCCACCAAATACGGCCGCATAACTGAGCGGGATCATCAGCTTGCTGGCAGAACGTTGATACCGTGCCGACAGAGCCTGCATGATGGGGATGAAAATCACCACCACCGGTATATTGTTCATGAACGCACTAACCGCCGCGACGACAATGAGTAGCAGTAGCAGTGTCAGTAACATGCCGCCGTGCCCTCGGGTGACGCCAAGCAGAAAGGTCGCGCCGCGGTCCAGCACACCGGTCCGCACCATCCCCTGCCCTAGAACCAATAGGGCAAGTACGGCAATCAGCGCCGGGTTGGCAAAACCCTGAAGAATGCGCGCCGGCGTTACCGAACTGCGCCCGTCTACGCTGAGGACCGGGAAAAAACTGAAAAACACCAGCAGGAAACAGATAATTCCGAGAGAGGTCAGCTCCATGGAAGCACGCTCGCGGATATAAAAACCGAGCGCGCCCAGAATTAGGGCGAAAATCACCCACATCTGGAAGCTGCCACCACTCGCTGCCATTTCAGTCATCCGAGAAGTTTACCTGATTTTCGATTCTGATCCAGAGACACAGTGATCGACCCGCAAAAAAAACGCCGGGCCATTTAGGCCCGGCGAGTTTCACAGGGAGGCTGTCAGGGGCGAGGGGGGACAGGCCCCTGACGGAAGTTGCTACCAACTTGGGGGGAAGCAGCAACTTAACTTCAATCACCCTAACACCCACATGTAACTGGATGACGTCAGTTGTGTGTCAAAATGTTTCAGCTGGTTTCGGCTCATTACGATCAGATTTGAAAATTCAGCCGGTTAATCTATAAATTCATGATGACCGTATCCGCCCCGCAAAGATTTGAGACCTTTCTCCGTCAGGCCGGATTGCTAGGGCCTACAGAATCCGCGACGTTTTCACCTCTTGAAGGCGGCGTGTCTTCCGATATCTGGCGCGTTGAAACCACCGGAGGGACACTTTGCATTAAGTCCGCCCTATCAAAATTGAAAGTCGACAGGGACTGGTACGCACCGGTGGAACGTAATGCCTACGAAGTCGCATGGATGCAACACTGCAATCAGATCGTTCCGGGAACGGCCCCCGAGATTCTAGCTAACGATCCAAAAAGTGGTTTGTTTGTTATGTCCTACCTTCCGCCCGAAACCTACCCAAACTGGAAAACCCGGTTAAGCGAAGGACATATTGATCCGGACTTCGCCAACGCGGTCGGTAAAACTATTTCCAGAATACACTCCCACACCATGAACGACCCGAAAACTGAGGAACAGTTTCGCTCCGACGACATCTTTCATGCCATACGTCTCGAGCCCTACCTTGAGGCCACGGCGGAAAGTCACCCTGAACTTAAACCGGCGCTGATGGCACTTTCGCAAATCACCTCTAAAACAAAATCTGCTTTGGTCCATGGCGATGTCAGCCCGAAAAACATACTGGTTGGCCCTGATGGCCCGGTAATTCTCGACGCGGAATGTGCCTGGTACGGAGACCCGGCTTTCGATCTGGCCTTCTGCCTCAATCACTTCCTTCTGAAGTGTTTGTGGAAACCGGATTTTACCGCAGGTTATCTATCGTGCTTCGACGCCATGGTCAGCGGCTACCGGGACACAATGCGCAGCGGCGATGACGACATTGAGCAGCGCGCTGCCCGGTTATTGCCCGGCCTTATGTTGGGACGGGTCGACGGACGGTCACCGGTCGAGTATCTGACCACGGAGATCTGTCGAAACCATCTTCGCCGGGTGGCAACTGATTTGTTGAAAAATCCATCGAGTAAACTTGCTGATATCCGCCGGCACTGGCACAACTCTCTAAAATCCTAACATAAACCTACGGAGCTAAACTTGAGCAAAAACCATATCAAAAACGTCCACGCCCGACAGGTCTGGGATTCCCGTGGCCGCCCGACCGTTGAAGTCGAAATTACACTGCGCTATGGCGCAATAGGCCGCGCTATTGCACCGGCGGGCGCGTCGACCGGATCGGGAGAAGTGCTTGAGCTCCGGGATGGTGGCGACCGTCACGGTGGGTTTGGCGTATCCACAGCCCTTGATGCTGTTAATGACGAAATTCGTGCCCTACTTAAGGGTAAACGTATCGACGACCAAGCAGAGATCGACCGTCTATTGGTGGAACTGGACGGTACAGAGGATCTGAGCCGTCTAGGGGGCAATGCGGTCATCGCAACCTCAATGGCTGCTCAGCACGCCGCAGCGGCGGCTGAAAAGCTGCCTCTTTGGCAGTACCTTGGTGCATTTCAGGGAAACAGCGCGGCGGATACCCTGCCCCTGCCGGAAATCCAGATTTTTGGCGGCGGCGCTCATGCCGGGCGGCGGGTTGACGTGCAGGACTTCATGGTTATCGCGGTCGGCGCCACAAGCTACGCCGAAGCTCTGGAATGGACGGCCGACGTCTACCGCGCCGCCGGGGACATCATGACCGAGACGGGCCGCCTGCAGGGCGTTGCCGATGAAGGGGGGTTCTGGCCCGCCTTCGACAACAACGAAGACGCCCTCGAAACTTTAACACGCGCTATCGAAAAATCTGGTCATCGACCGGCGGAGGACATTGCCATTTCCCTCGACATTGCGGCGTCGGAATTTGGAAGCGGCGGCGACTACCGCCTTGCCCGTGATAACCGGGAACTGGGAAGCGACCTGTTGTCGGGAATGCTGGTTGATTGGACGGAACGTTTCCCGGTTGTCTCAATAGAAGATCCGCTTGGTGAAGACGACGCTGATGGCATGGTTCGCTTTACCTGGGCCGTCTCCAAACGGGTTCAGGTGGTTGGCGACGATTTTCTGGTGACCAACGCCGCCCGCATCGCGCAGGCAGCAAAAGATAAGGCCTGTAACGCAGTGTTGATCAAACCCAATCAGGCCGGCACATTAAGCCGAACCAAAGCCGCCTTCGACGCAGCTAAAACTGCCGGTTACGGTGCGATCATCTCGGCTCGGTCCGGCGAAACCGAAGATACCACCATCGTCCATCTGGGAGTTGGCTGGGGCGTCAAACAATTAAAAGTCGGCTCTTTTGCGCGCTCCGAACGCATGGCCAAATGGAACGAAGGCCTGCGTATTGCCGAAACCATATCGGGCGTTGCGGGAAGTGGCTTGCCAGTCGATGGAAATCTTCCTGCACGGGCTGAATTTCCGTGGAAATAATGCCCTAAAACCGGGAACACCTTACGTCGTTTTTGACTTCTTTTGTAGCCAGCAGAAATTAGGCACCCGCCTGCGCGTCGCCACGCAACCGGTTTACCAGAACATCCAGCAGGCGACGCATGACCCGGTCCTCCTGTTGCAATCTGTGCAGACGCATGCGCAATGATTCCTGCGTAATCACCATGAGTTTGGTGTTATCCAGAACCCGGGCCGAGGCCATGCGTGGCTGATTATCAATCAGCGACATTTCACCCAGAATTTCGCCTTTGCCCAGGGTGGCAACTGCATGTTCCGTATTACCGATCCTCTGAAAGATCTCAATCTCGCCTTCCAGAACCAAATAGGCTTCATCGCCGAGGTCACCTTCTTCGAACAGAATTTCCCCTATCGAAGCCTCTTTCTGTTGTGGTTTTTCGTTCACCATGGCTTTGAACTCTTCATCTGTGATGATTACGGTAGTTGATTTAGCGGCAGATTTCTCAGATCGCGGTTTGGCTAACAAAGAGTCAAACGTCTTGGTCAGGGCGTCACGCCACTCTTGGGGAACGTCATTTGAGGTCAGGTGCCGTTTCAACCCCTCAACAGCCGCCTCCGTCGCCTCAGGGGAGCTGCCGGACGGTACCAGCGCCGCCAATGAGGTCAGTTGTTTAACCGTCCTCGACAACCCCGCCAGTACAATTCCTTTGTCTTCCCGCGAAATCCCTGACAACGATAATTCAACAAGATAACCAATACGGGCTGCACGATGGGGCAGTAGATTAATAATCCGTGCCATGGCATCGCTGAACGAAAGATTTTCATCCCCGCCCGCGAAGGCCAGACGGGCGCGTTGCGTTAGAGCGCCACACATGTTTGGCCCACCTCGAACACCGGCGACATCAACCAAATCTCGCACCATGACGCTGAAGGCCTTGCGGTCAGCATCCTGCCCTTCTTTGGTTAGTGGACGGACACCACCAACGTAATCAGCCACATGACCAAGCAGCGCGTTTTGGGTAAGGGGCAGATCAAGCCGGCCCAATACGTTATTAAAAACCTCAATACATGACAACGCATTGGGTGGCGCCTTGACCCGGCCCTTACACAACATAATGAGGACACGATTAGCAACGGCAGCATCCGGTTGTCCGGCCAACAGTTCACGAACGGCCGGAACACCATCCAGAATTTCAGCAAACATTTCGTCCAGAATGGAAACCCCGGACGAACTGATTCCCTCCTTGGCCAGGCCGACCAGCAGTTCAATCTTTTTGTTCCAGTCCCCAACATCGCCAAAATACCGGGCAAAGGCATGGCGACTGAAATATAACGCCTCCTCAGCCTCATGAGCTTTGTTCATTTCGCCAATCAGGGCATCAACCCCGCGGGTCTTGAGGGTCTGATATCCAGTGTCGTCGTTGACCACTGATAGCGCTTTTTTGCGGACCTGCTCCACCGCTTGATAAAGTTCATCGGTCCGCTGCGACGGTTTGATGTCCGACCCGCGCGCCTGTGCACTGGCTATCTGCTGAATGGCCTGCGGAAACAGGGAGGCATTGTTTTCAAGAATCCTGATCTGTCCGGCATCGTACATCAGTTCCAACGCCGACCGTCCCTGACGTTCAAGGTAATTTCGAAGAACCCTGCCAACGGTGCGGCGTGATTCGAGTTCAAAGAAGTCGCCAAAATTAATGCAAACTGGCGCCTTAGTGATCGAGATGATGGTGACCGGGCGGTCATCAAAACCTTCTATAATCTCTTCAAAAACAGTTTCAAGACCCGTTCGTTCGCTTTCGGCGACAACTTTGACGCCACCATACTTGCCGCTTTCCAGAAACTCCTGAGCTTGTGCGATAGACGCCTTGCGGGTCTCATGGACGTCGACCATGACCCAACGCCCACCTCCGTGATCCACTTGGACCTCATAGGTTTTCCCCGCCAGCGTCGCCACGATTTCTCCTCAGCACATTCTGAATACCTCTCTTAAAGGAGGTCATTAGATAAGATTATGCCATTTGAACTGGTGAGGGTCGACTCTTGAAATCAGTAAAATAATAATTTAAATGTTCAAATAGAAAACACAGACTTTCAGTAAAATTCAGTAAAAATATGTCAAACTCGGTAATAATTCAACAATATTTATGTATAATTTACTCATTATACAATAATAACCTTGCTACTTATTTGTATTTCTGTTGGTGTCCGACCATACAATCCCAACCAACAAGAAAGAAACCATATGACAGCCCAAACTGCTTCTCTGTCCGCTGCATCTCAACGACCGGTGACCAAGGCCTCCAAATTACGTGCCCTGCTGACGTCACCTGATCTGGAATTTCTGATGGAAGCCCATAACGGCCTGTCAGCGAGAGTTGTTGAAGAGACGGGATTTAAAGGCATCTGGGCATCGGGATTGTCCATGTCGGCGGCAATGGGGGTGCGCGACAATAACGAAGCTTCGTCGACGCAGGTTTTGGAAGTTCTGGAATTCATGTCGGACTGCACGACAATTCCCATTCTGGTTGATGGGGATACGGGTTGGGGGAACTTCAACAACATGCGCCGCGCCGTTAGCAAACTGTGTCAACGCGAGGTTGCCGGTATCTGCATTGAAGACAAGTTGTTTCCAAAAACAAATTCCTTTCTCGGCAACGGTCAGCCGCTGGCCGATATCCATGAATTCTGCGGCAAGATCAAGGCTGGCAAAGACAGTCAGACCGACCCGGAATTCAACATCATCGCCCGTGTCGAAGCATTGATTTCCGGGCTTGGCATGGAAGAGGCATTGCGCCGGGCCGAGGCCTATCACGACGCCGGCGCGGACGCCATCCTGATCCATTCCAAACAATCGACATCAGACGAGATTATGGAATTCGCCAGGCATTGGGATAATCGTTGCCCCGTGGTCATCGTGCCAACCAAATACCCCAACACGCCGACAGATGATTTCCGCGATGCACGCATCTCACTCGCCATCTGGGCCAACCACAACATGCGCGCCGCGGTGACGGCAATTCGAGAAACATCCCGACAGATATTTCGAGACGAATCCATCGCTGGAGTGGACAAAGGTATGGTCAAGGTCAGTGAAATTTTCGAACTGACCGGTAACGCTGAACTGGAACAGGCCGAGAAAAAATATCTACCTGGATCAGAAACCACCCGCCGGGCCGTCGTTTTGGCCGCCAGTCGCGGGGAAGCGCTGGGTGAGCTGACCAAAGACAAACCCAAATGCATGATCGATGTGCGCGGCGAGCCGCTGCTCGGCCGTTTGACATCGACCCTGAAGAATTCCGGCGTTGGCGAGGTCACGGTTGTCCGTGGTTATCAGAAGGAAAAAATCAATCTGCCGTCGATCAAAACTGTCGACAATGACCTTTATGCCAACACCGGCGAAGTCGGCAGCCTGGCCTGTGCGCGTGATCAGATTTCCGGCGACTGCGTGATCGCTTATGGCGACGTGCTGTTCCGTCAGTATTATCTGGATCAGTTGTTCGACATGGACGCCGACATCACCATTGCCGTCGATGCCCTCTGGCGTCAGCGCACGTCCGGCGTCGACGATTGGGTCCGCGATTTTGTCAGCGCCTCGAAAGGGTCCAGTGGGGAGTATCTCGATGATGAGCCGGTGATCATGACAGCCATGGGGCCGGACCTGAAGGAAGGCGACATCGACGGCGAATGGATTGGCCTTGTTAGCCTCAGCGCCAGGGGCAGCGACATCGTCCTGGCCGAAATTGATGCTCTTAGTGGTGAAGGTAAACTGCAATCGGCCAACATGACCGACCTGCTCCACCGCCTCGCCAACAACGGCCACGACATCCGCATTCACTACGTGCCCGGTCAATGGCTTGACGTCGATGACGCCACCGACCTGATCGCAGCCGGACGGTTTTTATAAAATCAGGCTGACGGGGGTGGTGCCGGCCACCCCCAAGCTAGGTGTCAGTAGGTGGCAAAAACGCGGGTCATGCCGCTGGCGGAGAACGCCAGTACGGTGAAGGGCTCACGTTCAGGGCTGTCCATTCCGGGTGCGCTGGCTGGCATACCGGGGACGGCAAGCCCCTTGATCGACGGGCGGTCAGCAAGCATACGTTTAATGTCTGCGGCCGGAACATGGCCTTCCACCAGATAATCACCAACATAGGCCGTGTGACACGAAGCCATGGCTTCAGGGATTCCCGCTTGGCGTTTGACAGTGTCCATGTCTTCCACGTTGCTGACGGCGACGGAGAAGCCGTTGCTGCGCATATGATCGACCCAACGGCCACAACATTCGCAGGACGGATCCTTGTAGACGACGACTTCCTCAGCCATGCTAGGTGCAGGCATCAGGAACATCCCTCCACCTCCACCGACAACAGCAACCGCCCCCAAAGCCAGCAACACACGTCGGCGGGCGAAGAATGAAGGTTGGGTTTCGTTCGGTTTTTCGGTTTTATGCTTGCGGGACATAACGCGGCACCTTTTCTTGATTGAAGGTCATGCAGTTTTGGAATGAACGATAAGATAAGGCCTCCAGCGGCCGGAAGGTCAAGAGCCTGACGCCTTTTGATGCATCTGACCCACGGCATCTACAGAATGACACACTTGCGACAGGTCAATGATGTTGCCGCCCGAACGTTATAAAATGCTACCGCGTTTTTTAGCAGCGGACCTGCATCATGTTCGTCTGAGGCATTCATCCGTTGTGTCACCATAGACTGAAAGGATGGGCAGCCCATGCCAAGCAATTTGGAAACGACGTCATCCGGGAATTCCATGGATCACGTCACACTTTTTGACCCTGTTAGCGACAAGAGTTATGACCTCCCGCTGTTAACCGGGACGGAAGGCCCTAACGTCATTGACGTCCGCCGCCTGTATCGCGACTCCGGTTATTTCACCTATGATCCTGGATATACGTCGACGGGCAGCTGCGAATCAGAGATCACTTTCATCGACGGCGAAAAAGGTATTCTCCGTCATCGCGGGTACGCCATCGAAGACCTGGCAGCGCACAGCAATTATCTGGGTGTGTGTTACCTTCTGCTATATGGCGAGCTCCCCAACGCCAAACAAAAAGAAGCCTTCGTCGAAGACATCACCCATCATACATTGTTGCACGAACAGCTGGCGTTCTTCTTCCGCGGCTTCCGTCGGGATGCTCATCCGATGGCAGTGATGTGCGGTGTGGTCGGCGCCTTGTCGGCATTTTATCACGACAGCACTGACATCAGCGACCCGGATCAACGGCGAATGGCGACCCATCAGCTGATCGCCAAGATGCCGACGATCGCCGCCATGGCCTACAAGTATTCAATCGGCCAACCGTTCGTGTATCCGCGTAATGATCTCGATTTTGCCGCCAATTTCCTGAACATGACCTTTTCCGTTCCGTCGGAAGACTACAAAGTCAGTCCGGTCATGGCCCGGGCAATTGACCGCATTTTCATCCTGCACGCCGATCACGAACAAAACGCCTCAACCTCGACCGTCCGCATTGCCGGTTCAAGCGGGGCCAACCCGTTTGCCTGCATCGCCGCTGGTATCGCCTCATTGTGGGGACCGGCCCACGGCGGGGCCAACGAAGCGGTGCTCAAAATGCTGGGGGAAATCGGCACCAAGGACCGAATTCCGGAATTCATTGAACGCGCCAAGGACGACAAGGACCCGTTCCGCTTGATGGGATTCGGCCACCGGGTCTACAAGAACTACGACCCGCGCGCTGCGGTGCTTCGCGAGTCCTGCCACGAGGTTCTGGACGAACTCGGCATCAAGGACGAGCCACTGCTCGAACTGGCCGTGGAATTGGAACAGATCGCCTTGAATGATGAGTATTTCATCAAACGCAAACTGTTCCCCAACGTCGACTTCTATTCCGGCATCACCCTGAAAGCGCTGGGGTTCCCGACCAGCCTGTTCACGGTCCTGTTTGCAGTCGCGCGTACAGCCGGCTGGGTTGCCCAGTGGAAAGAAATGATCAAGGATCCGGAACAGAAAATCGGCCGCCCGCGCCAACTCTACACCGGCGCAACACCACGCGCCTACGTGCCTCAACACAAACGTAAATAAGGCGTGCGAAGACAATTTTAACTGCCGGCCCGAATGTAACATCTTCGGGCCGGTCGCGATCTATCGACCCCTGAGTTTTGTGCCGACTGCGCAGAAGGCGGTTGTTTGTGGCTTCCCGTCAGCTTGCATAATCAGGGCAATAACTGGCACCCAGAATTGGCCCCGGGCGTTTGTTTTGCACGATAACCGCACATCCGTCATCCCGACGCTCTTTCGGTCTGTTTACGGTTAGCGATAAGGGCGTCCCCCGCCATTCACCGACCTGCTCAACGTGCGTAACAATGTTATGGCTGGTCAGCGTTTTTCCCTTGTTTTCGCCGGACCGGACCCTGGTTTCGATGCTCGGATGAAAATATACCACCCAGATCGAGGCCGCACTTTTTTCTGTGCCTGCCACCTGAATATTCAGCATTCCCGGTGCATTGTCGGCAAACTTCACAGACAGCGGGCTGGAGCCGGTCTGACCAACAATGTCGATGGCTTTTTCAACCTTGTTTTCGTGTGACCCAACAGTCTCCAGAATGCCTCCGATGACCATCTGTGGTGTGTAGACTCCGGTCTTTTTGCGGATCGACAGGTTATATTGGCGCTGGCGTTGGGTATGCAGCGGACTGGAAAACGGATCTTTCCATTTTCCCGCACTGCCATAAACCAAGTCATCCCAGTAATCGACATGGTATTCGAGCGCCACGACATCCCGCCGTTTTGAAAGCTCTCCAAGATATGCCTCGGCCGGTGGGCAGGAATAACAGCCCTGCGAGGTGAACAATTCAACAACCGCCGGAGAGCCCATCTTTTCCGCAGCGTCAGCAGTGTTTAACCCCAGAGTCAGCAACAACGCGGTCGCGCAAGCTGCCCTGAAAGATATTGGATTGATGAACATGTGTTGTTCCTCCTGTTGACCGGCAAAACCGTCCTGATACCGCAATCTTTATGCATCGCCTCATCAGGTCCGGGCAATTAACGCCTCATCACATTTCAGCGAGCCCGGCGGCGATCAAGTCGCTGTAACAGGTTGTCACCAGATTGATACATCACGGTTATCTGGCGGTAATATAGAGGTGCTAATATCTGCAGTGTCAGAGGACGGGTCTGATCCCGTCGCGCTCCCCCAAGCGCCCCTCTGACACCTCCCTGTTAAACTTGCCGGGCCTATATGGCCCGGCTTTTTTCTGGCTGAAACAGGCTGTTTTCCAGGGCCGTTGCTTTTAGGTGCAGCGATTCAACAGATCAAAGATGGTGCAGGCGGCCGGACTTGAACCGGCAAGGCCGGTTAAGTTTTTGCCCCATGACAATAGCGACAATAGGCCTCTTTCTGCCGATATGTTATCCTATGTCACTTGCGCCAATAGGTGCGGCGATGATTACGGAGGTTGATTGATCATGACGCAGATGCTTTGGACGAGCGACTACAAAGTTGGCGTAGACAGTCTCGACGCCGATCACATCACAATTTTCAGTCTGATAAATCACATCAATGAAGCCCACCTGGCTGGCAGCGACGATCAAACCATTAGTCATATCCTCAAAGTTCTCATGGATCGAGCGCTTGCGCATTTCCAACGCGAGGAAGTAGTCATGAAGCAGAACGGTTATCCGGATCTCGAGGCGCACATTGAGGAGCACCGTGAGATTATGGAGGACTTGGAAACTCTTTATACGGCTTACCAAAATGATATGAGCAACACCCTCAGCCGGGCGATTGTCAGAATCCTCTGCGCGTGGTTGCAAGAACACATCCTCGAGTCGGACATGCGCTATCGGCCCTACTTGTCAGACTGATTGAGAAGTTCTCCGCATCGCCGAACAGCATGGGTGAGTGCCAGCGACCGTAACAACAGGCTGCAGAAATGACCCAACGCAACGACACCGTCTTCATTTTTCTTTACTATATTGTGTGGGCTTCGACACAGGCGGTTCGCCGCCGGGAGCTCAACAGAGACAAATGCAGTCATCTGTCACTTCGAACAAGGGAGAACAGATATGTCCAGAAAATTCCTTGTCGCCGTTGATGGGTCTGAGCATGGCTGGAAAGCACTCGATCTGGCGGCCGATCTTGCCAACAGTTCCGAGGCCGAGCTGCTCATCGCTCATGTGGTTCACCCTGAACCGGTTCCCGCCGTCTTGGCGCAAATTGCCAAAGCCGAAGGCGTTCCGTTTGAAGAAGAAGTCGCGCGGTTTTACCAAGGCCGGACATTGGGTGACAAGATCATCGTTGAAGCAGAATCCCGCGCCCACAAGGCTGGTCTTGAGCAGGTCGAGACGCGGGTCGCCGAAGGACATGCTGCTACCTTGATCATTGAACTGGCGGGAAACGAACACGTCGATATGATCTTCCTCGGCAGTCGCGGTCTCAGCGATGTCAAAAGTCTGCTGATGGGCGGTGTTTCGCACAAGGTGATGAACCTCGCCCCCTGCACCTGCGTCGCCGTAAAATAATCTGAGCGCAGACGAGCGTCCCTTGTGATCTCGACTTTCTTTTCACCTTGATTGTCGCTTCAAGCGCTGCAGGGCATTGTCTCATATCTAAAATCCCTGCGGGGCAGCTTCGCCAAGCGCGCGTAAACAAAAAGCAATTGGGGTATCCCAATTGCTTTTGAACGCGCTCTAGGCTTGCTGGTGCGGGCGGCCGGACTTGAACCGGCAAGGCCGTGAGGCCGAGGGATTTTAAGACGTAATCAAGGTTTAGAATATACCTTCAACTAGCTTAAACTAATGTAACCGAACCTCCTGAAACTCCACCATTTCTGCCGAAAAATCGTCATCTTTCACTAGGAAAGATGACTTATCTGGATTCACTTTATGAATCTCGACTGGTAGCACAGGTGGTAGCACAAGAACGGGAGTTGTCAGAATGCAGGTCAGAATCACGAAGGAAATTATACAGACGCAGAATGAACCAAAAACAATATGGGATACTGAAATCCACGGGCTTGGTGTTCGGATTACCAAAGCTGGTTCAAAGTCATGGACATTAAAATACTGGTCCCGCCCTCTTCAGAAGCAACGCTGGTTCACTCTCTGTCCGTTCGATGCCCTCACCCCTACCCTGGCTCGAAAAAAGGCCCGTGCGTTAGTTGTCCAGATTGCAGATGGTGCGGACCCGGCTCAGGAGCGTAAGCGGGTCCGTGAAGCTGCAACGATCACCGAACTTATTGACCGGTACATCCGGGAGCATCTGGAGGTTAAAAACAAACCTTCAACGCGGGGACCTGTTAGATGTGTGATTGAGAGCCGAATACGCCCCACATTTGGCAAGATGAAGATTGAGGCAGTTACACGAGCAGATATCAGTTCACTGCACGCCCGCATGGCGTCAACACCCAGACAGGCAAACCACACCCTTAGCGTTTTGTCCAAGATGTTCAACCTTGCAGAGATATGGGGGTTGCGCCCCGAGAATAGCAACCCTGTACGGCTGATCGAACGGTACAAGGAATTCCCTCGTGATAGATATTTGTCAGAGGTTGAAATCAATCAGCTGGGTAAGGCACTCGATAATGCGGTCAACATTTCACAATGGACAATCTCTGCAATTCGCTTCCTTATGTTCACCGGAATGAGGCGGGGGGAGGTCTTATCCATCGAATGGGACTGGATTAATTTCGAGGCTGGGTACGTTGCCCTTCCAGACGCCAAAGCTGGGGGGCGTATTCAACCAATCTCGGATGCGGCTCTAGAGATTCTCCGATCACAACCAAAGTCAGAACAATTGCCGTATGTATTTCGTAACTCAGATGGAAGTCAACGACTGGGATTCGCAGCGCTGGACAGTGCCTGGAGAGGCATTCGGAAAACAGCCCAGATTGAGAATATCCGACTTCATGATCTTCGACATACCGTTGGGACGTATAGCGGACAGACTGGAGCAAATGCATTCATGGTTCGCGATTTACTGGGGCATAAAACTTTGGCAATGACGGGGAGATATGTTGGACGGAACGTTGATCCAACTCGCGAACTAGCAAATACAGTATCTAAAATAATACAAAACGCCTTATCAAGTTGATGATTTACCTGATCTAAATAATAAAAGTCATCTTTCATATGGAAACATCACTTTTACAGTAGAAATGCATTAAGTTAGTTGGCTATACCTCTAGATAAAAATCAAAGGAGGTACCCATGACTGATTTTTATACACTTGAACAATTCGCAAAGAAGACGGGCGTTTGCCCGGTTACAGCCAGTCGAAGTTTGTTAAGCAATCAGGGTCCGCAGTATGTCAAGGTGGGGCGACGATATCTGATTCCGGTTGCTGCATATGAAAAATGGGCTCAACTCGATGCCAAAGATATCGCAATCTAATGAAAATCTACGCCAAAAATCTCGCTGAAAAGATGAACCCGGTCCCGATAGGCTGGGACCGCAGGCTACTCCTCAACGAGAGTCAGGTAGCGCTCCTGATAGGCTACAACCGCCGTCAGTTACTCCGGTGGAGACATGCTGGTGTCGGACCTCAGAGTGCGGATTATGAGACATGGACAGCCCACGGTAATGCGAGATTTTACAGATTAGGAAATTTGATCGCCTGGGTGAATGAGATCACGGGAGAAGGAGAAACCGACCCAGACACCATCATTCTGGATTGGTTGAGAAAATATATTGCGTGGAATCTCCCTCAACCAGGTCAGCCCTCGCGTGTGGAGCCTTGGAGGACGAAGCCAGAGCCTCTTTGGAAGGCGCAAAGTCGCAAAACTAGGCAATTTGAGTATGAAATGGCGCGGATTGAGTACGCGGTCTTTTTGATAGGTTTGAGAGAAAAAGAAAACGCCGTCCTTGGGGGGCAGCGCTAACGATAACTTGGTTATGTGACTTCGATCTGACACCGGATTTCTAGCATAGATTTCTTCAGAAGTCGAACACCATAGCCTCTGCATTGAGGATGTATCCTATGGATAAATCAAATATTACCCCTCTAGAAGGGGCGCTAAAAGCAGTTCAGATCGGGATCAACGTTTTCCCAGTTCATGGTATCATGGACCGTCAGTGCACCTGTGGTGATTCCGAATGCAAAAAACCGGGGAAACATCCGAACGGCTCATGGACAACGTTAAAAACAACTGATGAGGATCAAATTCGCCAATGGGCAGTGCAGTACCCCTACGGAAATTTCGGGTGGTCAATGGAAGGCCTTCTCGCCGTCGATGTCGATATTAAAAAAGGCAAAAATGGGTTTGAATCTCTCAAGTCGCTTCCTGTGTTACCTCCTACGCTTCAAATCAGGACCGGTGGTGGTGGTGAACATCACATATATAAAAACTCTGGCCTGAATGTAACTAACAGCGTTGACGAGCTGGGCAATGGTCTTGATATCAGAACTGACGGTGGCTTACTCGTCGGAGCTGGCAGTCTTCATGTGAGCGGAAACCGGTACGAGGTGATTAACGATGTTGAAATTGCTGAGGCCCCTGGATGGTTGCTCGACAAACTAACCAAAAAATCTAAACCCTCTGAAGCTTCTTTAACATTCGGTTCGAACGAGAAGAGCAGCACGGGTTCAACTCGAAATTTCGAGTGGATCGAAGCCGGATGCGTTTGGATGCAACACATTCGTGAAGACGCCACCACACTATCTGAACCGGAGTGGAAATTGGCATGTACGATTATTTCGAGATGTGACAACGGTCCAAAACTATTCCATGAACTCTCAAAGCCTTACCCGAAATATGATCAAGGCGAAACCGATACGAAGATTGATCAGTCGTTAAGTTCAGGTGGTCCAGCCAGATGTGATGTGATCAATAGTGAGCACTGTGAAGGATGTATATTCAAAGGCCGGATTAAAAGTCCAATCACATTAGGCCAAAGCATATTTCACAAGTTCAGGGACTGGGCCTATCTGGCCTTCCTTGACCGGTTCGTTAACCTGAGAACAGGTGAAATATTAAAACGAGGACCGTTCGGCGAACGATATAGATCCCTCTGCGGAGGCAAGGTAGCGAGTACAGTATTCAACTCCAGTACAGTTACGACCAAGATTGATCGACAGGTCTGCAGACCCCGGCAGGAGCGGCTCATTTTGGAGGATGGGAGGCTTATACTTAATAGCTGGCTCCCTTCAGATGTGGTTCCGGTTAAAGGTGATGCGGGGGTGTTTTTTGATCACCTGGCTTACCTGATCCCTAAGGATCAAGAGCTGAAGTGTTTGATTGATGTGCTCGCTTATATAGTCCAGAGACCTGAAGGCCTTATGGGCTACATGACTCTGATTAAAGGACAACAGGGGACTGGGAAAAGTGTATTAGGTGGAGTGCTCACATCGATTCTCGGAGAACTGAATGTAAGACCTATCGGTTCTGATGATTTAAAAGACAAATGGGCTGGCTGGCTTGAAAACAAGGTACTGATAATTATCGAAGAGCTGATGATGCCCGGCAGACTTGAGGCGATGAACAGCCTGAAAACCAAGATCACTGATCTACGGGTATCTATCGAACGGAAAGGATTGGACAGTTACGTGGTCGATAACGTGGCTAAATTTGTTGCGTTCACGAATGAGGATGGTTCCGCATGTATTAAGGAAGGAGACCGTCGGGTCTTCTATCTGGATTCTCCTGCCACACCGAGACCGAAGCAATACTACGAGATGCTCCACACTTGGATTACGGAAAACATCGGGGTCATTTATCAAGCCCTGCTGGACCATGATCTCTCCAACTTTAGCCCCATGGATCACGCTCCCATGACAGACGCAAAACGTCAACTGATCGAAGACAGTCGACCGGCACTAGATGCAACTATCCTGGAGATGATCCAAGATGGGTTACCCCCTTTTGATAAGGATCTTGTGAAAGCTGATGAGATTGGAAGACAGCTTCTACGTACAACTATCGGGAAGGTATCAGATCGTAAAATAACAAGCGCGTTGCGACGGCTTAATATTGTTAGAGCAGAACAGAAGATTCTACCTGTATCCAACAAGAGGCCACGCCTGTGGGTGGTTCGAAATCAGGATGATTGGGTGCAGAATACCTGCGGGAAATGGGATATCAAAGACCCTGAAGCCGTCGAAGCTCATATCTCAAGTTACTCAGGTTGGCAATTGGGGGGAGGACAACCTGAGACGGATAAAGCCGTTGTTTTTCATTGACTTACGGTTTCTTGCCTCAAGTTACTCAGGTCAAATTGAATTCATAAGAAAATAGAATGGTCGAAGAGTTACCACCCCCAATGCAATATAAACAAATTCTAGGATAACTTGAGCAACCTGAGCGACCTGAGACATACTTAGATAAGGCATTGAAACTAAGTTCTTTTTTGTGATCAGGTTGATTTCCTAACTTGAGCCAAGCCTGAGTCAACAGTTGTCCCTGCGTCTTCCAAATCTGCGGAGCGGCCTATTCTGCATCCCCTAAATGTAATGAAAATATATTAGCGACAATTAAGCGCCAAATTCTAACCTCTTCAACGCCCCGTCCTCATCCACACTAGCCGTTTAACTAGTCGAAATTTTTGCTTCCGCTGACTCCGACCGGATAGAATCTCATTTAACGTCAACACTTAAAGGAGATTAAAATGCCTAAATCAGGCGCGTTCATGATCTATCCCGAGCCGGAAACGAGGCGAAGATTAGAAGCGTTACATCTAACCACCAAACAAAACCGCAGCGGCCTCGTCTGCGGCCTGATCGATCAGGCCTACGCCGTAGCGTTTGGCACCATCCCCGCAATTGATTTACTGGAGAACCTCAAATGAAACGAATACTTAACTCTCTCTCATCACTCAAACTGAAGCCACTCCCGGAGCTGGATTTGAAGCGGCTCCAGCAGATCAAACGGCGACAGGTCGAAGGCGACCTAACAGCCGAATACAGCCCGTTCTCACGTACAATGATCTTGAAATCAACAACTGCGCCAATTTATCGAGGGGCTGATACCCGATATGCAAATACCCGAGAAATCCGAAATCAGATGGCAGGTCAAATTTATCCCTCCAGCCAGGGCTCTCCTAGCGCCTTCGCAATCGGGGAGTTTCTCGTTCAATACCACGTACTGGCACCTCGGATGATCAAGGCTCTTGAATCTGTCCGGTGGGAACATGACTATGAGCCGGTCTGGAAATTGAAAGCGATCATTCCGAAAAAGGCATGGGAATCTAAGGGTGTTCAACCCAATGAGACCGCAAAGATCACCAGCCCGGATTCGGATGAATACAGAGATCCAATGACACTCCAACCTTCGACCATGATCAAGGTCGAACATGCAAATTATGAGCAGTGTGATGTGGCATATGAGTTTATCATCAACGCAGTGACTGATGGCCGCTATCTGGTTGAACAGACCGTACCCTTAATCCAGGCAGAAATTGAAGTCGAAGGGTCGAGTCACCCCTGTCTCGTTGATAGGCGTGATTATGAAGATGTGAACCCTTACGGGCCTTTTAAAGTGTGTGAGTCGACTGAGGATATCCGCACAGTCGCCGGAAAGGCCTTTGTCGCTGATTTCATTCTCCCGACTGAGGGAGGGCAGCGTGTTGGCTACCGCAACGGCGACCGATTCGATTGTCGCCGACGCAACTTGTTTGTAATTGAGGACCGGTTCCCTGCTGAATCGCTCAACCTTACAAGCGAGACTGCGGGGTCAATTCAACACCAGGCTACCTTGCGGGGTATGTCCCCTGAAGAGTTTCTCTGTCAACTCATGTAATAATAAACACCCCGCCCGGGAGATCCATTCCACGAGCGGGGTGTGCTGGGAGTGAGCGTCTTAATTTCACCAACCGTAATCATTTTACAATTCCACCTGACTCAGTTACAAAATTTTCTATCAATACCACTCCGCATTTGGAGACACACCTTGTCTCAACCAAACCAAACTGGAGTGAATAATGATCCTTTCAAAACGAGACCTGATAACTGTTGAGCTTCTTGAAACTCAGAAGACAAGAGGCCATGGTCTGCCACCTTCCAAACTGGCTTGTCTAACTGGGTGCTCACATCCATTGGCCGGACGTATGATGTTATCGATGTTGGATGAGGGGCTGGTCTGCATCGAACCAGATAGAGGGCCGGGAACATACTACGCCCCGACGCCCCAGCTTCAAGGTGAAGTCAAGAAGATGATTGATCATCTGGAACATACCGCAGCTTGCCTGAGATCGCTGATCAGTTAGGGTAATCATACTACCACTCCAGCCGGAGCCACACACAAGCCCCGCACCAGCCCTGATCTCCCGGCTGGTGCGGGGCTTTTTCTGTTTGAAATACTAGTAACTGAATTTCCAAAATTCTCCAGAATACAAACCTCGAGTCCTAGCTGCCAAGGGGTTGATTTATAGTGATAAAAAGGTGGTACCCTTCCTGTTTTACATGAGTTTTACTTTAATTATCATTTTGAGCCTAAAGACTACGCAACATTATTTCGTTCGTTCCTGAGGTAGGCTTTTTGCTGCATTAGGGATCACCCTATAAATACTCAAACGGGAGTTGGAGCAAATATAATGAGGCAGTACATTTCGTATTTAAGGGTCTCGACAGTACGGCAAGGCCAATCTGGGCTCGGGCTCGAAGCCCAACGGCAGACAATCCAAGAGCATGTTCTAGGCAAGGTCGTATCAGAGTTCGTTGAGATTGAGACCGGCACTGATAAGAGAGAGCGCCCAGAGTTACAGAAGGCTCTCAGCTTCGCACGTCTGCACGCTGCAGTGCTGATTGTCGCTAAGGTTGACAGATTGACAAGGTCCGTAGCCTTTCTTCATACGCTCTTAGATAGTGGGGTTGAGGTAGAGTTTTGCGACCTCCCTCAGGTGTCCGGTCCTACTGGTCGCTTTATGCTAAACCAAATGGCGGCTGTTGCTGAACTGGAGGCAGGCCTGATTAGTCAACGAACGAAAGCTGCCCTAAAGGCCGCAAAAGCAAGAGGTGTGACCTTGGGCAAGCCAGAGAATGCAACACCCGAAGGACGTTTGAAGGGGGCTCGAAACAGCGCCATTGTTCGTCGGACAACCTCTAGGGCTAGGGCGATGGACCGTCTCCCTCATATCCAACAGATTCAGAGTGAGGGAGTGGAAAGTTTCTCAATGATTGCCCGCACTCTCAACACCAGAGGCATTCCAGCCCCGAGGGGAGGAGACTGGCAAGGTATTCAAGTGAAACAAGTGTTGGAGGCTGCCGCCGGGTAAGGAGCGCGTACCGCCACGGACGGGCGGATCATCTATGAGCCACCTGCGGCTCTGAGGCAGGGACAGTCGGAGGGCAACGTAAGATACCGATGGCCGTACTTTTTTTCACACCTCAGTATAGTAATTCGGACAATGCTGACGGATACTGTAGGTTGTTTTGTTCAATTTGACTCCAACCTCATTCCACCCCCATATCGCTTCACAGATTTATAAACTCAAATTTATTCTGCCATTAGGGACACTCATGTTTAATTTCGAAAATGAATACGAAGGGGTAAAAAAAAAGACGTGGCAGAGCACAATTTTAAGACCGCTGGCATTTTGCGTGCAGCCTTCGATTATCAGGACTTGATTGGGATAGAGGTTCTAATTCGTTTCTACCGCGACCCAAAATTATTCCATTGGGTCGAACTCGAATCGAATGAGCCTCAAGCAGGCAAGCTTGATGATGTTGTCGCAGCCCGCCAAGATGGCAGTTATGAACTTTACCAAGTAAAATTTTCGGTTGACCCAAGTGAGTATCAATTGGATTGGGACTGGCTGCTAACCAGAAAGCCGAAAGGAACATCCCTCATACAAAAATGGGCAGGCGCTCTCAAAACTGTCGTTTCCCTTGGTCCAGTTCATACTGCTAAGTTGCGCACAAACCGGCTCCCTGATTCAAACTTTCAGCAGTCATTAATTGGTAACTTGGTAGACTTTGACAAGATCGACGACAGCCGGAAATCAACCTTAGTCACCGAACTAGGAAGCGAAGCTGAAGCCAGGTCGTTTTTTCAGCAGTTTGAGTTCTCTCATTCTGAACCTCTGATCGATGACCTAGGTACATTACTCAAGGGGCAAATTGTCCCCTCGGACACAGATACCGGGGGGTGGTTGCTCCTAAACAGTCAAGCGAGCCGCTGGGCATCGAGAAAGAACCAGCCGGAACCGGATGGTAAAATTCGGCATGAACACCTTGTGCAAATCATCTCAAAGCGCCGCCCTAAACCAATTCCTCAAGAGTTTACTATACCAGATTCGTACCATGTGCCTTCGGAAAGTTTTCACAAAAATTTTTTGGCCCGCGTCTCAACAGGCACTAACCCAATCTCCGTGCTCTGGGGTTCACCGGGGCGAGGCAAAAGTACTTACTTGAGTTATTTGGTTCGGTGGTTGCGCGATGAAGGTTTGCCAGTGGCCCGTCACCATTATTTTTTATCACTTGATGATAGTACTGTTGATCGTGTGTCTTATTCGGATATTAGCCACTCATTGATGGACCAAATTCGGGCGCTGTACCCTGACGCCGTTCGTAATTTGAAAGAAACACCAGATCAGTTGCGCCCGTGGTTGGAGGCCTGTGGCAAACACTTTGCATCAGAAAGCAAACCCTTCTTTCTCGTAATCGATGGCCTAGATCACGTATGGCGTGAACAACAAAACACTTCACAAATGGAACATCTCTTTAATCATCTGCTGCCGTGTCCTCCGAACGTTTACCTTCTAGTTGGAACCCAGCGAGTTCCCACAAGCCAACTTCCACTCAAGCTTGTTCAAGATGCCGATGAGGATGATTGGATCGAAGTCCCTTCGATGGACAGGTCATCAGTACATGCATGGATCGCCGGCCAGTACAAATCAGGGCGTCTTCTACTTCGTGAAACGGGACACCCTCCACTTGAGTCAGAGTTAGCGGATGTGAGTGCCGCATTCTACGAAATTTGCGCAGGGAACCCGCTACACCTTATCTACTCATTCGAAGCTTTGGTCCGACGTGGAGCGATAGTCTTATCAGATGATGTCCTTGAAATGCCATCCTGCCCCGAAGGAGACATCCGTGAATACTATAAGTTATTATGGGCAAGGTTGTCAGGAGATGCGCGAAAAGTTCTACATACAATTGCCGGGTGCGACTTCTGTTGGCCGTCCGAGGGCCTTCAACGGTGTGTAGGCAGTGTCCATGAGGTGGATCACCTATTAGAACATCGCAGAACAGGTTTAACCCCGTTCCATGGCAGCGTTCTGGCGTTTGCGCGAGATCAACCCGATCACAAGAGACTACTACAATCCTCTTTGCCATCCGTCATTCACTGGCTTGAAAATGATGCATCGGATTTCCTGAATTGGGGCTGGTTATGGATTATGCGTTCCAGCAACGGGGACCACAATTCGTTGTTGAATGGAGTAACGAGAGATTGGGTAATTGAATCGCTGGCCGCTGGTTGGCCAATTGATCAGATCGTTACAATTCTTCATACGGCAGAGGAAATAGCCTTTTCCCAAGATGATCTAATTAGCGCTTGGCAAATTCGGTCACTAAAAACTAGAGCTCAAAATGGACCGGAATACCAAATCAATCGGTACGGTGACTTTCAAGAATGTGCAGTTCGGTTATCGAAAAACGAACAGCAAATTATGAACATGGCGGACGGCCTGCCGCTGGCTTCTGATGATGAGATCATTACGCTTTCAAGGTGTCTCCGTGGGATCGACCTAGATGGGATTGGAGGAGAATGCTTCAAAGAATTGCGAGGCCAAGTAAACCACCCCATTACATCGAAAAACCCCTTAAACGATCAGTATTTTGCCACAGTCGAGAAATTTTTCGAAGCAATGGCTGACTTTGGGACTTTTGACCCGGAACGCTTATTTGGGTTCATTTGTCAGTTTAATCAGCGCAACCGCTTGTTTCACACTTTCACAAAACACGCGGTCAGGACTTCAAATTTTGATGCTATTAGTTGCATGCTTTCTTATCTCAACACGGATGATCATGCTGAGTGGCGGAGCGCTGCCGAGAGTGCGACCGTCCGTATTGCCGGTCATGAATGCATCGACCTTCAGACACGTATGTCGCCGACCGAGAATATCAGCCCACTATTATCCTGTTGGTATCGCCTACAGGGTTATCCGCCGCCGCAGCCTTGCACATCGATCAGTGTTCCAGCTGCTATTGTAAATGAGGATTATCCATACGGGCCAAATCCCGAAATAGAGCGCTTTCTTCATAGTCAGTTCTTTCTTGCCTTTGACGCAGCGCTGGAGGGAAAAGAAGATTATTCCCCTGCTTTGGAAGGGGTCGATCAATCGAAAATGGGATGGATAGGGGAAGCTCTCGAACATCTTAAAAAAGCGGCATTCTCCTTTTCGAAAGATCGAGATGAAATGGGATTTGCAGCATTATTTGTCGGCCTGTCCGAACTAAATCCGGTTGACACTAACCGCCGTCCGAGTGATCCGGATTCTGCACAGTACCGGGCGTTTCGCTCTGCGGTTGGAGACATTGCGCTTGATCTTCATGCTTTGAGATGTTCGTTGTCTGGCCCCTCCATGGTCCAACCAGAAGATTTCAAAATCGCACGCGGATCAGTCCATTGGGTGGATGATATTTGGATCGCCCATGAACTCGAAACACGTCGGCGATGGGTCGATCCCAAAGGCGTCGAAACACTCGTCAAAGACATGGCTTCCACCGCATCGAAGTATGTTACATCTTTCAATGAACGGGCCGACAGATGGATTGATCTTGCGCAATTGTCCACGATTTACGGGCTTGATGGAGGCCACGAACACGTCCGCCGAGCAGCCACTTGCCTAATTGGCTATGGTTGGCGAAAAGACATGTGGATTTTTGAGGTCCTTTCAGCTGTGGAGTATGTCCATGAAATGACCGGTGTTGATGTGCAACCTTGGTTGGAAAGACTGGCCCCCATCGTAGAAGAGATTACCAATTTCACCGACGGGGACGAAACCAACGGAGCACCGAAAGATTTCGTCGAATTAGTCTCCAGTGTCCACCCCGAATGGCTACCTCCGATATACGCACACCGCATCGCCAGAGAGGAATACGATCTCGCAGAAAGAACCCTGGCTGCTATTCTCGAGCATTTGGATTATTCAGACGCTGCTTCGGTTGCTCTGGCAAACTCATTGGTGGACGGCGTTGATCTGAAGAAGTTGGAGAACCTTCAACAAGCAGGCCACTCAGGTGTCGCTGCGATCTTACGCAAACGCAAAGAATTTTTGGGCATTGACGGAACTCGAGATGAGGCGCAATTCAAAAAAGGCACTGGACAAAAAGATGATTTTGAGAGGGGTGGAAAATCTCCGGACATCACCAAGTTTGGCCCGGACGATCTGGAAAAGCTATTGAAGCGCGTCAATCGCGGTAAGATTGGATATAAGAGACGTGAGGAATGTTTGGCAAGTTGGCTCCAGCATTGGGCCGAAAATGGCAGGGGATTAGAGGTCCTCGATACTATCGACAGGTACTTCACTTCGAATGACAATCCGTTAGATATCCAACATCTTTTGGACACAGCTTTTGATATTAGCCTCAAGCTTGAAGGGCGAAATAAGGCATACAAATGGATTGTACGGGCACACGCTGAGAACCACGGCTGGGCCTCTTTTTGGAGTGACAGAGAGACGATACCGCCCCGACTCAAACTCGTTGCCAAACACTATAAAGACAGGTGGAAAGAATACATTCGCGACACATCTACTCAGACACGTTTCTGGGAGAAACGGCATCCAAGTTTCGTAATTGGTTCGGAATGGCTCGTTATGTTTCTCATCCTGGTAGGGCAAGAAAAACTTGCCGTCGAATTAGTAGATACTTTTGTTCAAATGACCATTGACTCGCTTAGCGATCAGCCAATCTCTGTTCCGGCGTGGGTTCCTTGATGCTTAGTTCCGAACACGCAATCCGAACCCTGGTCGAGCGCCTCAACTGGCCGGTTCGGTTTGCGCGTTGGCAAGCTGCCACAGAACTCGCCGGATTGCTGTCCTCTTCCCAACGAGAACTCACTATTGAAATCCTTCTTGAATGGTTGAGGTCGAGGGAGTTTGAGACCGAGGTCGTGGCGGGCTTAACTGTCCTCCTATGTGCCAAACCAAATGATTTACCTTCTCCGGATGAGGTTAGGCTCAATATCAAGAAACCTTCAATCTTAGCCGACCTGCTTTTCCAACGGCTCTACAAGGAACCATTAGGAGGTTGGCTTGATGCTCACTCCGGTGCAGCCCCCCTCGGGTTCTCTGCTGATCGATATTTTGAAGAATATAATGGGCAAGTAATTCCGCGGTTCCTGTCCAGCGAGATGGAACGCTTGCAGCGACAATTTGGATTGCCATTCCCTGAACAATGGGCATTTGAGTGGCGGAATTTAATGGATGCAACGCACAGCCCGCATTCAACTTATCCCTATCATTTCGTCAATGCCCATGGATCACGCGAAGGCATGACTGCACAACTCTGTCAAGCCCAGTGCAACGTGTATCGGTCCGCCTATCTTCGCACTTTTGCTTTTGCTGTAAGTGAATGGGGAATGCCGAGCAGCGATGCCGCGTTATTTGCTTCTTTCTGCCTTCCGTTGAGCAGCGATATTCATTCACTAAAGCCCATTGGCCGCCCGACATGGTTGGGCAACCTACCGGAAAGGTGCTGTGAGTCTGATGCTAAACTGGAGAATTTTGCTCGGCGACTGACAAAACCTGGAACTGGCACGAATGGCATGCGACCAGTATCATTGCGAATTCCGGTCCGCACCGAAGCCGCAGAGTTTGGAGAACTTTCTATTGAGAGCTTTTACGTAACTGACGATTTCGTTCCAGACCAAGAATTTTTGGATTATCATAGGAGGCTCTTGATATTGTCGGCCTCTGCAATCGGTTCCTTAGTCGGTCAACTGCCAAACAATCCTGTCGATGACTATCGGATCGGAGGGAAAACCGGGTGGTGCGTTCCCATGACCCTCGATGCATTCCCTGTTCATCAGGGGTATTGGCAGAATGACTACTCCCATATGGGTTTCGCATTTCCTGCACCATACATTTTTAACAAAAGCGTATCTGTTGAGAGCGTTCGAGGATTTATTGGGTTTGCATCACATCGTCGTCGGGTCGGGTACTGGAAAATGTGGCATGACAACTGGGTACCTGCTTACCCGGTGGAGGGGCGCACTCGGTGCGGCGGATTTACTGAGCTGCGCACAAATGTCGTAGAAGAGGCCGCACAAAATCTCGGAATGAGCCTCGCTTGGCACGTGACGCTCAGAAGATGGGAGCGTGCTAGAGAGTATGGTGAGCCCCAACTAAAAACCAAGTCAACATTTTTTAGAGACTGAGAACCGCTATGAAATGGCCATCCAGTTTGAACACGAATCAACAAAAATTCGTCTGACTAGTAGCACAGGTGTAGCATGGGCCAATCAGACACTGACATCCGATTCCCCATATGCTACTAAGTCATTGAAAGAATTGGTGCGGGCGGCCGGACTTGAACCGGCAAGGCCGTGAGGCCGAGGGATTTTAAGTCCCTTGTGTTTACCAATTTCACCACGCCCGCACGGTCGGAAAACTATCCGAGACGAAACCGGGCGGCAAGGCTTTTAGAGCACGAAAAAAATATGTTCGGCATGGCCCTTGGCGACATCAGGCTGTAATCTCCCGGGCCATGGATAAAGATGCGTCCCCCCCTACCCCGCCGGTCTTCGATGCGGCCTTTGAAGACAAGCTGCTTGAGCTCTTTCGTTGGCGCCGCGATGAACGTCATTTCAAAACCGACCCGCTGGCGGACGGCGAGCTTGATGACCTGTTGAAACTGGTGTCGCTGGCCCCATCCGTCGGCAACAGCCAGCCGTGGCGCTTCGTTAATGTAACCTCGCCTGTCCGACGCCAGGCCATCCGCGACAATTTCATGACCTGCAACGCCGAAGCCCTCGGTGATTATCAGGGTGACAAGGCCAGACTGTATGCCTCACTGAAGCTCGAAGGCATCGACCGGGCGCCTGTGCAACTTTCCGTATTTGTCGATAACGGCACGGATACGGGGCTCGGGCTGGGCAGCAAGACCATGCCGGAAACCCTGGCTTATTCGGTCGTTGGCGGCATCTACCTGCTGTGGCTGGCGGCCCGTGCACGGGGAATCGGTATCGGCTGGGTGTCGATCATTGATCCTGTCGAAGTGGCAAAAATCCTCGACGTGCCCGATAGCTGGTCACTGGTCGCACATCTCTGCATCGGTTATCCCGAAGAGCAACACATTGAGCCGGAACTGCAACGCATTGGCTGGCAGGATCGCCTTGATGCCAGCGAATTTATTGTCGAGCGTTAAAGAGTCTTGGGTTGACGCAAATTCGTCGTCGGGAACAAAAGCGTTCGCTTGGGATTTGCTTGTTGGTTTAACGTAGAGTCATTACCGCAACCAAGACCGCCACCTTTACAGCTTCTCCTCGATGGGCTCGACCCCGTGTTTGACGATCAGGGCGCGCATTTCATCGATGGCGGCATCAACGGCGGTCTGGTCCGTGTGTCGGGCGACCAGACTGGTGCCATATTTGCCATCCCTCACAAACGGGTAACTGCCGATTTCCACATCCGCGTGGCGCTTCTGAATTTCGCCCAATTCGTCACCCAGCTTGCCTTCGCCGATGAAGCCGGCAACGGAGCGCGATTTCATGGGTTCGCCGCCTGAAAGCGTGTGACGGAAGCCTTCAAACATGGCCTGCATGATCCTGGGGATTCCCGCCATCACGTAAACATTTTCAACCCGAAATCCCGGTGCCTTGCTGATCGGGTTAAACAGCAACTCAGCCCCTGCCGGGGTTTCAGACATCTTCATGCGGGCATCGGTCACGTCTTTGGGGTCATAATGGTCGAGCAACAGGGCTTCGGCGTCGGGATGACGCCCATGGTCCAGCCCAAAGGCCTTGGCAATGGTCGCCGAGGTGATGTCGTCATGGGTCGGGCCAATGCCGCCCGTGGTGAAAACATAGTCATAGGATTTGCGAACCGCATTCACCGCATCGATGATCATCTCTTCGATATCGGGAACAACCCGGACTTCCATGAGACGCACACCGATGGCATTCAACTCGGTGCCGAGATACTGCAAATTGGCATCACGGGTGCGCCCCGACAGGACTTCGTTGCCGATAATGACCACGGCAGCGGTATAGGTTTTGGATTCGGATTCTGGCTTGGATTCGGGCATAAATTTCTCCGTAAACGTCGACACCGCAGTCTAACAAAGTCTGCCCAATAAGAAACGGCCCCTGATCGATCAGAGGCCGTTTCCGGGGGGTGGCAATGCCTGCAGGACGTGAGGGAGGCAGGCATTGCCGAGGTACGCCGTTAGTTGCTGACGATCTTCCAGGATCCGTCAGGTTTACGACAGCTGGTCCCGTAGGCGTCTTCCAGCTTGCCGCCAATATAAACTTCCGTGTGGTATTCCCGGCAGTATTCGCCGGTCTGATTATTGACACCATCTCGGGTCGGGGTCACCGAACCACCATGGCCGGAATCGGGGTTATTCCAAGATACTGTTTGACCAATCGGCGCAGTTTCGGCCTGTTGTTCGGCGCGCCCCAGATAAGTTTGATCAGCTTTATCAAGGGATTCACCGATGCTTTTGCCAAACAGTGCGCCGGCCAGGGTGCCGGCGGCAATCGCCGCCATCTGGCCACGTCCGCCGCCAATTTTGGAACCCAGCAATCCACCGATACCGGCTCCAACAACGCCGCCCGCCAGGGTTTTAGTGTTGCTGTCCGTAACACAGCCGGTCATCAGGACGGCGACGACAGCAGCGGATATAACCGTTTTATATTTCGTTAGGGTTTTCATTTGTACCTCCTAAAGTTCTCCGGCGTTCAGGGAAATGTGGTTGCCGAATAATGATGTTATAACTGCATGCATTTTTAATGTCAATATTTAATTTAAATATTGCATGTATTTTTGTCTGTACCTATCTGACTAGGCGAGTAAGCTGTTCCTCAACGCTCATCCTAGGAGGCTGTTTTGACCCTCAAATACAACAACGCCCAGCACCGGGTGTATCTCGAACTGATGGACCGGGTCAGTGACAACTGGCTGCTGATCTTCGACGGCAATACGGAATTTTTCTCAGCTCCCTACTGGGACCTGCTGCGCGGGCTGTGGCGTCAGTCCGCACCAATCCGCAAGACTGACGCCATGGCCTATATGCGCAGCGTTAAAAGTGCGCACACGGCGGGCAAGCTGATCGATGCGGCGATTGGTGCGGGGTTTCTTGTCGAACACGAAAATCCAAAAGACGCCCGCTCCAAACTGCTGGGCGTTTCACCGGCCACCCGTGTGCGGATTGATGAAGTCTTTGATAGGGCGGTAACGGAAATCAGGAAAGCTGAGCGCCGGATCGAAGCCAATGGCCCGCTTGATGGCGATTGCTAGAGTGCATGCCGACCTGGCTCCCACCTCAGTTCTCGGCGCGCCCCTTAAGCTTCTCAAAAGCCAACCGCGTTCTAACCCCCAGATCAAAGAACGGGCGCGGCGGGATCCAGCCGGGGCGGCGCAAGGATAGAGCCTTGTCCAGCAATTCAGAGGGGTCCCTTGCCGCCAGATCAACGATCAGTTTCCCCATGACCGTGCCTCTTGAAACCCCTGATGCATTATAACACCCGGCGACAAAAACCTTATCCGACAGGTTTTCGAATATCGGTTTTGAATTTCGACTGATGCAAATGTTTCCAGACCACGTGTATTTTATGGCGTCATCTGCCATCCATGGGAACCTCTTGCGCAGACCTTCGTAATGCTGTTTGCGCCTTAAGGCCAATGTCGGTGGGCTCAGCCCCGAAGGATCATATTCTACCGTGTTGCGAATCAGAATGCGCCGGTCTTTTGTTAACCTCATGGTCGCCCCAAGAGATTGTGGCGACAGCACCCCCCAGGATGGGGCGTGAGAGATCGCGTCTTCTTCCGCATCGGTCAGTTGCCGGGTCAGGCTGGCACTCAGTGCCAATGGAAACACCCGATCGCCATAAATCCCGAGTCTCGGCATGAAGGCGTTCACACCAACAATAACCTTGGCGGCACGAACGTTGGCCCCTTTCAGCGTGAGGATTACGCCGCCACCGTCGCTTTTCAGGTCGAGCACGGGCGAGTTTTCAAAAATCTCGACCTGATCGGGCAACGACTCAGCCAGCCCCTTCGCCAGAGCGGCAGGCTGAACAAGGGCGCCCCCCGTACTGAGAACCCCGAGCTTGTAATGATCTGTGCCCAGCCGTTTGCGTAACGCCGCCTCATCCATCACCGTGGCATTCATCCCCATATCCGCAAACGTTTGGGCGTGGTGACGAAGCTTGTCAAAGTTCCGCGGGTCCGCCGCCGCGTGAATAGAGCCTGTATCTTCCCACTGGCACTCAATCTTATGGCGCTGCACCAGGTGTTTGAGCTCATCCACCCCGGCATGGTCCAATGCATTCAAGGCGGCGTATTCGGCCCGTCCATCGGCTGTTGACAGTGCGGCATGACCGGGAGACTCGTTGGCAACAGCAAACCCCGAATTGCGGCCGCTGGCGCCCTGACCAATGCGCTTACCGTCAAGCAGAACAATACGGGCGTCTGGCTCCAGTTCCGCGATCCGGCGCGCCGCAGCCAGGCCTGTAAACCCGCCGCCAATAATCGCCCAATCTGCGAGCTGATCGTGATCAACCGACGGGCGGGCCTGATAGTCGCCCGCCAGAGCAACCCAGCCGCAAATATCTGCAACAGAATGTGCCAAGCATTAACCTCTTTGAATAAATGACAATTGTCCCTGACCAACGACCGTAACTGTCGTAACAGCCAACGTCAAAGGCGACGAAGACCGGTTTCAGCATTTTTGATTTTTGTTGTCGGGGGGAGAGGAGACGTAATTTCAGGACGTTGTTTTCGCCAAGAAATTAATCACCCTCTGGTCCGTTCAGAGAAAATCCCTGAGCATGGCGACCAGCGGAAGGTCGGCGGGCGGCATCGGGTAATCAACCATCTTCACCGGCCGTACCCATTTCAGTTCCTGGCCTTCCCGGCCCGTCACCGTGCCTTTCCAGACCCGACAGGCATAAAGCGGCATCAGCAGGTGGAAATCATCATAGACGTGACTGGCGAAGGTCAGCGGGGCGAGGCAGCTTTCCGTAATATCAATACCGAGTTCTTCGTGCAGTTCACGCACCAATGCCGATTCCGGCAACTCGCCATCGTGAACCTTGCCACCCGGAAACTCCCACAGCCCGGCCATGGGTTTGCCTTCAGGGCGTTTGGCGATCAGTACCCGGTTGTCGATATCAACCAGGGCAACGGCAACCACCAGCAGGGTGGCTCGCCCATGGGCCTGACGAAACGGTGCATCATAGCAACCGGACAACATTGTGTCGGGGTGATCAGGATCGGTATTCGGCATTGATCGAGATGTAGCCGTGGGTCAGATCACAGGTCCAGACCGTGGCTTCGCCGGAACCGACGCCGACATGCACGGCGATATCGACATCCTGCCCCCTGACATGTTCGGCGACCGGCGTCTCATCATATTCGGGAACCACGGCACCATTCCGCGCCACGTCAATGCCACCTATCTGAATGGCCAGGCGGTCTCGGTCCGCGGCTTCACCCGATTTGCCAATGGCCATGACGATACGCCCCCAATTGGCATCATTACCGGCAATGGCGGTTTTGACCAAGGGAGAGTTGGCGATGGCGCGGGCTATGGTGCGGGCAGCAACGTCATCTTCGGCCCCCATCACACAAACAGAGATGAATTTGCTCGCCCCCTCGCCGTCCCTGACCACCTGGTGGGCCAGATCAAGCATGACAGTATTCAGTTTGTTGATGAAATCCTCGAGCCCCGGGTCATCGGTACCGGTGATTTCAATCTGTCCGTCGGCGGATCCCGTGGCAAACACCAGAACCGTATCGCTGGTCGAGGTATCGCTATCCACCGTGATGGCGTTATAGGACTTTTCAACGCCTGCGCGGGTTAATTCACTAAGAACGTCAGCCGGAATTTTCGCATCAGTGAAAATAAACGACAGCATCGTCGCCATATCAGGCGCGATCATGCCAGATCCCTTGACGATACCGGATATCGCGACCTCGGTACCGCCGATTTGTGCGGTTGCCGTCGCACCTTTGGCAAAGGTATCGGTGGTCCTGATGGCCTCAGCAGCACGTTGCCACGATGCGGCGTCTGATCCTTGCACCCCCGCAAAGGCGTCGGGAAGCACATCAATGATCATATCGTAGGGCAAGGGTTCGCCAATAACCCCGGTTGAGGCAGCGAAGATGCGGCTCGGGCGGCAGGCCAGTTGATCGGCCACCGCCTGAACGCATTTCTCGACAGCTTCATTGCCAGCAGCCCCGGTAAAGGCATTGGCGTTGCCCGCATTGACGATCAGGCCACGAGCCTCACCGGCAGACAGATGCTTTCGGCACCAGTCCACCGGAGCGGAACTGGTTTTGGACTGGGTCAGCATCCCGGCGACGGTCGTGCCCTCGGCGAGTTCAACAACCAGGACATCGTCCCGACCCTTGTATTTCATGCCCGTTGCGCCGGTTGTCAGCGACACCCCACGCACACTTCGCATGTCCGGGAATTCAGCCGGAGCCAGAGGCGATTTTTCCAGTTCTTGACCCATCACAGATGTCCTAGTTGGCTTTCTTTTCTTCACCCTTGGCAGGCACGCCCGCCTTGTCGAGGAATTTTTCGATTTTGGCTGAGCTTCTCAGTTTTTCGATAAAAGCCGTAGCCACTTCTTGCGTCAGTTCGGCACGCATGCGCTGCTCTGATTCTTCGAAGGTCGGCGGTGCTGATTCGCGGCGATCTTCCGACTTGATCACATGAAACCCGAACTGGGTCTTTACGGCAGCCGACGTATAGGTGCCTTTTTCAAGCTCAAACGCGACTTTTTCAAATGCCGGGACCATCTGTCCACGCGCGAAGAACCCGAGGTCACCACCGGACGGGCCGGACGGGCCGGTTGATTTTGTCTTGGCCAGCTCGGCAAAATCAGCGCCCTTGTCCAGTTCGGCAATCACCGCCTTGGCTTCATCTTCGGTTTTCACCAAAATGTGGCGGGCATGGACCTCTTCCTTGCCGCCGGTCGTCGCCGAGAATTTATCGAACCGTGCGCGGATCGCGTCTTCGGTTACATTTGTATTGATTTCACGGGTCAGGGCCATGCGCTGCAGCACTTGACGTTCAATCCGTTCCATCTCGTTTTTGAATTCATCGCTATCTTTGTAATTATTATCCGTGGCGTACTGAGCGGCCAGATACCCGTCGACAATACTGTCGATCAGGTTGGGCATGATCATTTCCAGCGGAATCTGTTTGTACTGCTCAGGCAACAGGGTTTGAGCACGGGCGACCTCGGAACGGGTGATTTCAATGCCATTGACCTTGGCAACAACCGGATCGTCTGCAGCAGCCTGGACCATTGTCGATTGGGCCGAAAAAACCAGTACGGCGGTACAGACGCCCGCCAGATAACGCTTAAACATCGTAGAATCCCTCATCCAAGCCGACGCAACAGCCTCAGCAATAAAAACATGGCAGCGATAAAGCATATCACCCGCCCTGGCACAAGCGTACCGGCGCCAAACCCGTTCACGATTGTGTGGTGGTTTTGTCTCTTTCAGTCTGCCGCCCGAGCGGGTTATGATCGTCCCATGATCTGGGGTTTAAGAAAAATCGTTGGAGTTTTTGCCATTGCCTGCCTGGCAGTCAGTGCCGAGGCTGCGGAGCTGACGAATGACAAGATCATGCGTAATTTCAACATCATTGCGTTTGGCAATGAATATACGTTCAAACGCTATGATAACGTTCGCAAATGGGATGGCCCCATTCGGGTCGGCATTCAGGGAAAAAAATATCCCGCCTATTTCGAGGCCTATGTAAAACAACATATCCGCGATCTCTGGGATATCACCCACCACCCTATCGAGCTCTATTATTCCTTCGTCATGCAAAAGACCGGGGAACTGGCAAAGGACTTTGACCCCAAGAAGGTCAACTTCATCCTGTTCTATCTGCCCGCCAAGGATATCCCGAAAGCCGTCGCCAAATATTTCGACAATGACGAAGCGCAAGTCAGAAAGATGATTTCTGTTTCCACCTGCTTCGCCAAGTTCTTCACCAAAAAGAACAGGATTACCGCTGCCATCGCGGTGTTCCCCGACCACCGGCCGAAAGATCACATGCGGGCCTGCGTGGTTGAGGAAATCACCCAGGTTCTGGGCCTCGCCAATGACTCATCAGACGTCAATCCGTCAATCTTCAACGATACCAGCCCCTATTTCGAGTTGACCGAACATGATCGCTGGATGTTAAAAATGTTTTATGACCCCCGGATCACGGCGGGTATGGCACGCCAGGACGCCATGAAAATCGGGCGAACCGTGCTTGACGAAATCAGACCGGAATGACCCTCTCACCCTAGTGGAGATAAGTTAAATGACCAAAATCCATATCCAGTTCACTCTGTTCTCGGCTTTTTACTCGCCGTTGATTTCAACCATGTCCGGCGGTTTCCTGAAAGCCGAAGGGCTGGAGCCGGAGTGGTCGGTGGCACCGCCCGGCGTGTCGGCGATTGCAGCCCTCGAAGACGGCTCAGCCCACGTCATTCAATCTGCGCTCAGCCAGGGTTTTACCTCACTCGGTAACGGCCAGACGCCGCCCGCTGTGCACTTCGCTCAGGTCAATGAAATGGACGGATTTTTCATCACCGGACGCGACGCCGACCCGGAGTTCACCTGGGACAAGCTGGAAGGATCAGAAGTCGTTATGTTCAAGGGTGGGCAACCGTTGGCCATGTTCAAATACGCCTGTCATAAGGCGGGCATCGACTTCGACAAGATCATTCCTATCAATCCGGGGGGTGCGGCGGACATCGACAAGGCATTTCGCGACGGCCAGGGCCAGTTTGTGCAGCAGCAAGGTCCGTTCCCGCAGCAGTTGGAAGCTGACGGCATTGGCCACATTGTCGCTCAAGTCGGCCCTCAAATCGGCCCTTGCGGCTTTTCCAGTCTAGCCGCCAAACGCGAGTGGCTGGAAACCGACATGGCAAAGGCCTTCACCCGTGCCTACCGGAAAACCCGCGTCTATATGAACGAAGCTCCGGCGGCGGAAATCGCCCAAGCCGAAAATGAGTATTTTCCCAACATCGACGAAGATGTGCTGGCAAAATGCATCGCCACCTACCAGAAACTCGGGTGCTGGACGCCGCATATTGAAATCACCCCGGAAGCTTACGAAGTAACTATGGATGTCTTTGAGTTCAACGGCATGCTGAAAGAACGTTACGCTTACGAGCAGGTGTGCGCGCTGCCGCCCAATGTGTCGTAAGCCGCTACTTGGGGAAACACAACGGGAGGAAGCAGGCATGGGAACCGATAGCACAGATGCATCGCAATTACCGCTTAAGGTTTATTGGCAACCCGGCTGTTCCAGCTGCCTGAAGACCAAGGAATTTCTGTTGGAGAACGGCGTGCCGTTTGAGTCCGTCAACGTTCTTGAAGACGAAAACGGGTTCAGGGAACTGGAGGCATTTGGTGTCCGACTGGTGCCGATTGTCGCGCGGGGAGACCGCTGGGCCAACGGCGCTGTATTTCGCGATGTCGCGGCGGTTGCCGGTTTTGACTACACCGAACGGCGCATGCTTGAGCCTCAAGAATTAAAAGACAAGGTCGCCATGATTGTCGCCGCGGCGGGCCGCTACCTTCAGCAAATTCCAGAGGAAACACTGGACGTTGTATTGCCCGGTCGCCCGCGATCATATCGCCAACTGGTCTACCATGTGTTCAATATTCCTGACGTCTTTCTTAACCGGGTCGAACACGATGCTCCCTATACCTATGAAGCCCTGATCTCCGTCTTGCCGGAAACGATGACCACAAAACAAGACCTCGCGGACTATGGGGAGAACGTCGCCGAACGCTGGGCCGCCTGGTGGGACCGCGACGGCGTCAACACCGACTTTAAACAACCGGGCAAAGTCTATTATGGTGAAGTCACCCTGCACGAGGTTCTGGAACGTACCGGGTGGCATTCGGGTCAGCATACCCGCCAAATTCTCCTCACCCTTCGTGAAAAACTGGGCATTGATCCGGACGGCCCCCTGCTCGACAGCGATTTGGATGGCCTTCCCCTGCCCCGAAACATCTGGGACAATGAACGCTCTTTTGATGAAAGTTCTTTTAGCGACACGGCAGAGTCCTGACATCGCCCATTCGTGGAACCGCCACCTTCATTAGCCGCCTGGAAAACCGAGACCGGAAAACCGAGACTGGGCAAACAGACTGAGAGGACAACACCCGTAATGACTACCAACACTCAGGTTCTGTTTCGCCACGAACCAGACGGGCTGCCGACGGTTGAGGATTTTGAGATCGTCAACAGGCCGTTGCCGGAAATTGGCGAGAACCAGTTCTTGATCCGCAATCTCTATCTCTCTCTCGATCCCTATATGCGCATGCTGATGGGCGGAGGATGGACCTATAGCGGAAACTCCCTGTCCCCCGGCGACCTGATGGTTGGCCGGGTATTGGGTGAGGTTATTGAAAGCCACAACCCAGACTATCAACCGGGCGATCATGTTATTGGGCGGTTGGGTTGGCAGACCCACGCGGTCTCCGATGGCGCTGGTCTGGATTTTAAGGTCACACCGAAGGAAGGCATTCCCCTGTCCGCCTATCTCGGTGCCTGTGGGTCCACCGGCGCAACCGCCTGGGTCGGCCTCAAGGTGGTGGCAGGACTGACCGCCGCCGATACTGTTCTGGTATCTGCCGCAGCCGGTTCCGTCGGCAGCGCCGTCGGACAAATTGCTAAATCCATGGGCTGCCGGGTCATCGGCATCGCCGGAGGACCGGAAAAATGCCGGGTGGTTGAGGGTGAGTTTGGAGCAGACGTCTGTTGCGATTACAAGGCCCCTGACCTCGCTGGGCAACTGGCCGAGGCCGCACCGGACGGCATAGATGTCTATTTCGACAATGTCGGCGGCGAAGTTCTGGATACGGCAATGGCGCACCTTAACCGAGGCGCGCGGATCGCCGTCTGTGGTGTCCTGTCACAATATAATAACGACGGCGCAGCTCATGGAGTCACCAATACGCGGCTGATTTTCGATAAATCTCTACGCATCGAAGGATTTGTTCTCAGCAATTATCGTGACAAGTGGGCAACGGCCCGCACCGAACTGGAAGACCTGTATCTGTCGGGACAGCTCAAATACCGCGAAACAATCGCCGACGGCATCAGCAACGCCCCGGCGGCATTCATCGGCATGCTTCAGGGCAAAAATTTCGGCAAACAGCTTGTCCGTTTGGCATAAACCTAGAATAACTGGCTAGGCAAACAGATTGACCAGCGAGCCGCGTTCCAGCGCGGCGGCACCAAAACCGCCCAGCGCACTCTCCAGAAACTGACGGCTGCTTGACGTCCCGGTCAGGCCGCGTTGTAAGGATGCAAGTCGGTCAACCCGTTGGTCAGCGAGCAGAATGGCTTTTACAATACGGGCCAATGCATCATCGATCCCGCCAACCCCCAACAGGTTTAAGTTTTCCAGCCCAAGCCCGGCACTGTCCAGCGGTTGGGCCTCGATATTAACACCGCCTCCGAACTGCGTCGTCTGCAGGCGAATCGCTGCCCCACGGCTTGATATAATATTGGTGCCCCGAAAGGCCGCGCTGTCGACCAGCCTGTCGATTTTATCGAGAAGAATTCTGGCTTGGGCCTGGATGTTGACGACGGAGACTCGCGTCCCATTGGCATTCAGCAGATTGGTATTTGTTGACACCAGCGACCCATGTGCGGCCAGTTCAACTGCCGTCCGCAAATCCCGCAACCCGGCGGCGATGCCAGTACCGACGACAACCCCGATCCCTACTGCCCGGTTCGCTGCGGCACGGTTCAGAGTAATCCTGACGTCGGCAAACCGCCCCGGCGAGACCCCACGGGTTACGGCGGTATTTTCACTGCCCGGAAAGGAGAAGGACGATGTAGCCGGGCGCAATGTCGAGAGCGCACGCGTACCGGCGCTGGTAAAGGCAAGTGAAGAAACTGGGCTGATTTCGGCCATAACTCTTCAATGTTCTCAACATATATGGTCCAGAAACACTTGGTCCATTGTATCCGGTATTCAGCTGATCACAAAGTACGCTCTGGGGTGGAGCTGCACGACGTTAAACGGATCTCTGCATAACCGGACCCAGTTGAATTGTTGAGCCCTACAACGAGGGTATCGGCGGCATGGGACAATCGAGGACATCCGCAAAAGCCCGCAACATCTCGATTTCAGCGGGAGATATTTTTTGATCATGTACAACGCTTGTGGCGCAGGCGTTCAACAGCAGTTGCTTGTCCTGGGGTCTCAGTCGCGCAAGTTTCAGCAGGGAGATATCCAGATTTGAAATCTTCAATTCATTTTTTACCACCATTTCAAGCTCGCTAAACTTCAGCGTTTTTTCTGCCGCAAAAAAAGCTTCTTCTATCTGAATTTGATCTCGATGACCGGCGTAGGCCATTGCGGAGAGGATCAACGTTGTCTCATTCCTGAGCTGATTGAGACGCGAATAGCGTAGTTTCGTAGGTGGTAGTTTGAAGAACTGTCCATCCAGGTGGCTAAACAGGATCTTCTGTAACGACCACTCCAGCAGATTGACTCTGGAATCGATCCTGATCAACTCGATCAGAACTTTCCTGAATAACTTGTACTGACTGACGGATATCTGCTTCAGCGCCGGAATGGCGAGATCAATCATCGGTAGGCGGAATTTAATATCGAGACCATCCAAATCGGGCGTTAGTTTGCGCACTAACGCTAGAACACCCGGATCGGCATGCGTCTGCAGATGTTCTAATTGTCGCTCACGAACGTCCAACGCCGGATCAAGCACCAGCGAATAAATCACGGCGCGGGCGCCAAAGGGTTCACGGGCAGCCTCTTTAATCCCTATGGGCAGCTCTGATATCAGCGAGCGTGCATATTTGATTGTTTCCTGATCCGGGTTGCCGACGCGATCAATTGCATTAACGACATCGGTTATTGCTGCGCCGGTGACGACTGTGGAGACCTTCATGGCCAGCTCTTCTTGCGCCCAGGGGCCCTTTTTGCTGACCTCTTCCTTATCTCGGGAGGAGTCTATCTTGTCGGGAAGTTCAAATTTTCCGTCCCAGTGGGGATCGATGCGCAGGATACGCTCGGCCAATGGCGGGTGCGTTGCGGACAACGATTGCATAAAACCGGAAATGCCTTGGGCAAAAAACGCGTGGCTGATTTCGGGTGCGCCCGGGTTTTCCACTTTCGAGCCAAACTGAGACTGGCCAATTCTCATCAAAGCGCCCGTAATTCCCTCCGGGTTGCGGGTAAACTGAACTGCCGAGGCATCCGCCAGATATTCCCGTTGTCGGCTCACGGCAGACTTGATCAAGGAGCCAAAGAACGTGCCTGCGTAACCGATGACCATCAGCCCAATGCCCAGCAAGAGTATTCCGCCCGCCCCTTTGCCGTCGCTCCGCCTGCTCTTCGAACGTGAGCCCCAACGCAAAATGTAGTAGCCGATAACGCCAATGATCAGGATGCCATGCAGTACGCCCATCAGGCGAATGTTAAGCCGCATATCACCATTAAAAATATGACTGAATTCGTGGGCGATAACGCCTTGCAACTGATCACGGTTAAAACGGTCAATCGCCCCCTGTGTAACCCCAATGACGGCATCGCGCGGCGAAAAACCGGCAGCAAAGGCGTTAATCCCCGGCTCATCTTCCAATAAATAGACAGGCGGAGCCGCGGTGCCGGAGGCGATCGCCATCTCCTCCACCACATTTAACAATACGCGTTGCTTCAGATCATCCGTATCTTGCGGGATCAATTTTGCACCCATTGCCTCGGCAACGGCCTTGCCGCCGGCTGACAAGACCATGATCTTATAGAGACTGCCCGCCAACACAACGACACAAACACCTGCACTGATGGCAGCAAACATCTGCCAGTCCATTTTTTGCAGTAAAGTTCCACCGTCCTGCATTTGGTCGCTACTGATGTACCCGAACACCATCATCACCAAAAAATTTGCGATGATGATTAAGGTACCCACGGCCAGAACAAACAGGACGACAAGCTGAACCGTGCTTTTGCGGGCATGGTCTTGTGATTCAAAGAAATTCATTTCGTGCGCCGATTAGAAAGAAACACTTAAAACGAAACTTTTGGTGCAGCCTGAATCGCCTCGCTGTCCTCGAATTCCAGTAGGGTTGCGTCTTGTGTGTGCCCGAACGTCGGCGCGAAGAGCACGGGCGGGAAGCTCTGTTTATAAATGTTATAGGCCATCACTTGATCGTTAAAAGCCTGGCGGGCGAAGGAAACCTTGTTTTCTGTGCTGGTCAGCTCTTCACTTAGCTGCATCATGTTCTGACTGGCCTTCAAATCCGGATAAGCCTCCATCACCATATTGAAACTCGTCAAAGCGCCAGCCAGTTTGCTGTCTGCACCAATGAGGTCCTTCATTGCCCCGGCATTGCCTGGGTCTGCCGCTGCGCTGGACAGCATTGTCGCCGCCGCATTGCGTGCCTCAACCACAGCCTCCAGGGTTTCACGTTCGTGCTTGATATACCCCTTGGCGGTCTCGACAAGATTGGGGATCAGGTCGTAGCGCCGTTTAAGTTGCACCTCGATCTGGGCGAAGCCATTTTTAAAACGGTTCTTCAGCGCGACCAGTTTGTTATAAATTCCAATCACGTAGAAAATGATTAGTACAACAACCACCAGAATGACGATTAGTGAAATATCCATTTGTCGCGCCCTTTTGAAAATCAATGGGGTCAGAGTAGGTATACGTGACGATTCTGTATTCCCCAGTCTGTATTCCTCAGTCTGTATTCCCCTGATGATACTCAAATTTCGTGAACTTCCCACCCCATTTCCATCATTTAGCGAAACACCGTCGATCGACACACAAAATGAGAACAACAGGCCTCGCCTGAATTCGATGTCCGCTGATGCAGAGATATCAGTCGGTGTTTTCAGGCGTTTACATCGGCAGAACATGACCCATCTCGGCCATCTCTATCCTGACAACGTATTGGTGCGGTTATAAAACCCCGGGGAACACCTCTAGAAACGGTGCTGGAGAAGTAATCGCCAATTCCTTTCTCGAGCAAACAGCATTTTCGCATCGAACGCCAAGCGGTGTGTGCCGTGACATTGGGCGCATGCCAACACGGCCACCATCCCCAATGAACGGCCTTTGGTTTTATTATCACTGGTTCTCAAGCTTTCTTCCAGCGTCGCCATGGCGTCGGACACGATGGGGTCGGGATAGATCTTCTTGCCTAGCTTGTTGTGACACCCGACACAGGTTCCGCCCAGTTCAGTCATGCCGGTTTTCAAATCCGCGAACGCGGCCAGGGCATCCGTGTCGCGTCCGTCGACAAAAGCGATCTTGATGCGATTGACATGGCGGCTCAACGCGGTCATGTGCTCGTTCAGAGACTTGCCGCTGGCAACCTTCAATCCGGAAAAGTCCGGCGCTCGATACAGGGCGGCGGTGACGGTGCGGAAGTCCGCATGGCAGGACCGGCAGCTGTCGTTCAAGACGCCCAAGGCGGTGACCACGTCGTTGTAGCGCTTCTCGCCGATCCCTTTCTGAACGGCGGCCAGTGCATCCAAATCCAGCCGGGGCGCCCATTCGGGTACCATGGAGGCGATTTTCCGGTAGTCCTTATCCAGTTTTTCAGCCCATTTGTTCAGATCCGCCGGATCTTCCGCCAAGGCATAGGTCTCTATCGCCAGTATTTCGCGACGTAACTCGAACATGGTGTGCAGCCAAACCTGGCGCTTGTTTTCCGGCTTGTACCATTGGGCAATGGATTGCGGCGGCTTCTTCGCGACGATGACATGGTCATCGTGCATCCGGACGACGGCGACGACCGCCGCAACGATCAAAATCGGAAGACCTAAAAAAATCCACCAGCGCATGCCAAATACCCTTCTTCCTAATTTTACCAAATCTGTTCGAGTAGCATATATGAAGCGTAAGGTTTCGTGTAGCGCGTGTTTCGAAGCGATGGACGACTCCCACCCGGCGTCAGCGCAATGTCATTTCTTGGCTATTCTCGCTCGAAAACTTCTTTCTCTTATTCCGGCTGTCACTCAAGGTGACAGCGGTCATTACTAAATCATATCTGATTTTTCACCATACAATGACCATTGTTGTGCGGATTGGTGCCCGTTTGTCCAGCCAATCATTTTGGCAAGGGGTGACCCAAGGCGGACATTTGAGTGTCACTCGTCGACCAGCTAATAGCGGTGCCCTATCTGTTGCAAAATGATTGAAGAGTGACGTTAACGTGCAATGATGATTTCAACGAACCTAGAGGTTATCACGAAAATATCAGCTGATATGGGGGCGAGTAATTTTCATGGGGAAGGCAACTGACAAGCTTGGGATATCTCTGTGCATGCTGACGGCGTTTTTCTTCGGCCTCAGCATCACCATGGCGAAGTTGGCTTTTAGCTACGGCATGTCGCCCATGACCTTTGCCGCGGCGCGGGCTTTTTCGTCGGTGGTCGTCTGTATCGCTATGGCGCTGGCCTTTAAAAGCCAATGGCGGTTACCCAAGTCGGCAGGTAGCGAAGTCCTGCCGGTTACCGTGCTGTTCCTACTGATGGCCTTCGGTTATCCCGCCGCCATGAAGTTTGTGCCGGCCAGTATTGCGGCGCTGACATTTTACCTGTTTCCCCTGATCGTACTCGCCATCGGTTCCATCAAGGAGCGTCGTTTTCCCGGGATTCGCCGCGTATCGATTTATCTGGCGGCCTTTGCAGGACTGGGGATTGTTCTGGCTCCGTCATTTGAAGGGCTCAACTGGCTGGGCATTGTCTATGGCATGATCGCAGCCCTGGGGGCGGCGTTGTTCACGCTGAAAATCCCGAAGATTATGTCAGAAACCAACGGCATGGTCGTCAATGTTTATGCCAACGGCCTGAATGTTATCGTGTTGCTGGGGGCGGCTTTGGTGTTTGGTGAGTTTATGTTTCCCGGCGACGCTATGGGCTGGTTTGTGGTCTCGCTGGCCGGTGTGTTCTTCGGGGTCGCCTCTGCCCTGGTCGTTTTTGCCGTGAAGCGCACCGGCCCGGTGCTGGCCTCCATCTTTTTTAATCTGGAACCTCTGGTTGTCACCGTCCTCGCCGCCATCCTGTTTGCCGAGCTCCTGGCCCCGGTTCAATACATCGGCATCCTGATCGTCATGGGCGCCGTGATGTTCGCCAGTTGGCGGACAGCCGAGTAAAAGAGTAAAACCCACATTTCTAGGTTTGATTTCTGGTATCTGGGACCTCAGCGGACTCCAATTATGCCTACTCAGAATGCGTGCTGTTGACCCAACTCGGCCATTCACGGTCATCCGAAATGATCTTGTGCCTGAATGTCGGAATCAGTCTATTCAATAGGTGTGTCGTCCAAACTTCGAGATGCAAAATTATATGCATAGATCAAGCTCCCTCCTGAAGCAGATTGCATTAGTCGTAGTTGTCGGCGTTTGGCTATGGCTCTTCCCACCACGTTGGTGGCTTAATTTAATTAAGCCGGTCGATCTTGCGAACCCGGTAACTGCTGGCGAAACTCTCGTCTCAAAATACGAATGCCGAAAATGCCACGTAATCGGCGAAGAGGGTAATCCTTTAAGAGCGCCCAATCTGAACAAAGTTACGGAGCGTTATGACCCGATCTCGTTACGAATATGGTTACGGGATCCTCGCTCCACCAAATGGAAAACACTCATGCCTAATTTTAACCTTTCCGATCCTGAGATAGAGGCGATTGTATCATATTTGAAATCGTTGAATCATCTGAGCGATTGAATTGAATGAAGTTAGGTGCTGAGTTCGTAATAAGGGTTTTCGTACAGAAAGCTCAGAAAAGTTTTCTGCGTAACGGTAATACCCCGACAGCGGACGGCTTTTCCAGGTGAGCATCTCGACAACCGTTGACCCCTAGGCGGAAGTTCAGGGGGGAGCGATTTACCGTTACGACGACTACCGGGCATGGCGATTAATGGTTTTCAGATGGTGCCTGCTCGAATATCAATAGGGTCGAATTGGGCGTTATCTGGGGAATACTGATCCAAACGGCGATGTCCGTTTGGCTGATAAGGGGGAAATCTTTCATGCGAGTACTTTGTGTCCTTGCCCACCCGAAACCGGAATCGTTCACCGGCGCACTGCTGGAGCGGTTTGCGGCGGGTCTCGCCCAATCAGGCCATCAGGCCGAGATCGCCGACCTGTACCGGGAAGGTTTCGACCCTTGTTACAGCGCGGAGGATTTCGATAATTACCGAGGAAAAGCCCCTCTGCCACCGGAAATCCTCCGCGAACAGCAGCGCGCCCGGGACGTCGATGCCCTGGCCCTGTTCTTTCCGCTCTGGTGGTGGTCCTTTCCGGCCATTCTGAAGGGGTGGATCGACCGGGTGTTTCGCAGCGATTTCGCGCTCCACGAGATCGACGGCCAACTGGTCGGGGCGTTGGGCTATCGCAAGGCGGTGATCATAACACCGGCCGCCGCCAGCCGGGACGACTTTCGGCGCTATGGTTATCACGGCGCATTGCAACGTCAGGTCGATGCCGGAATTTTCGGTTTTTGCGGTGTTGCCGACGTTGAAACCTATATTTTCCCGAATGTCGATTCCGACCCGGCGGCACGCATCGAACACCTGCAAATGACCTTCGAGATCGGGCGCGATTTCGACACCACCTCGGGACGGGGAAACCAGCCACTGCAATAAGTATGACGGTTTCAATGTCACATGTTGGCTATTTTCGCTCGAAAATCCCACCTTCTGATTCCGTCTAAAACCCAAGATAACTGCCGACATTTTCAGATCAAATTTCAATTTTCCACAAATGTTGACCGCTGATGTGCCGACAGGGGACGTATTTTTCAGGTGAGCATTTCGGCAGTGGATGACCCTGAACGGGCATTTCAGTGGTTGGAAAGACCTATGAATGTCCGCCTAATAGCAAAACGGAATGAGTTTTCGGGTTTGTTTGGAGAAATTCTTGAACTGTGAACCATATTTTTCGGACAAATATGCCTCCTTTTGGGGGATGATAAAGAAAACGAAATTAAGGGCCATTGCCAATGGGATAGTGAGCAGGGTGATCTGACCAGTGACGAGAGCCAGCCCTGAAAACAGAACGATGTCACCAAAATAGTTAATGTTTCTGGACAGTCCGAATAGCCCCTGTGTGTAGAGTTGACCCGTGTTGGCCGGATCGGATTTAAAGTGCTGCCTTTGATATTCCGCAAACGTATTGAGATAAGAGCCGACAGAATAAAAGGCCAGACCGGCGACTTCGATAAGGCCGACTGGATTTGGGTTGGCTCCTCCCTTCCGGGCAAAGATAAGTAAAACAAATGTCATAAAACAGGTGACAAGGAAGGCTTCACCCCAGACGAACTTTCTTTTCAGGAAGATCAGAATCGTCACGGCGACCCGTAAAACGTAAACAGCCAGACAGAAAAACACCAAGCCCCGTCGGATGAAATCGCCGTTAAGGAGATATGGCTCCAGCCATTCCGGCACGGAACCCGCCGAAGGGAACATCATCCACCAGGTAACGATCAAGACAACCATGACCGCCCCTAAAAACAGGCACTTGGGGCCGCGTGACGCTTCATGCTGGTTCAGAAAAAACATGATCTACTTTAGCCTGTTTTTGGACTTCGACCAATGATCGGCATCACGTTCGGTGCGAACGCATAGGAGACCGTCTGTGGGATTTGATCCAACGACTCACTGATTGACGATGAAACCAGGAAAACCGTTGTTGGCTAAAACTCCCCCTCAAGCTTCTCTCTATTTCACGACTGAACTTGTAGGGGAAACAGACTTCGCAGTTTCACGTTGGGCGTCAAAGAACACTAAAACCTCCAACTGACCAATTGCCTAGGGCCATTCAAACCTTCGATAGCAAACTCTTTCAAAAGATCAAAATTTCGCCCTAAGAAAACCACAATTACGGTATAGACAGGACACTCCACGGGATTTGCCCGGATGGAGGTGCGGGTGCCGGTTTGCGGCACGCATTGTCATTTTGAATATTTTTATCTGCTGTGCGGTTCGACGCTGGCCGCAGTTTGCTCATCGATACAGGCCTGCGCCCGACAAAAGCACACAAAGACACACATTTTGCTGACTTTCAACGGTCCTATGGGAAGGCAATAAGTGTCATCAAATCCACTGCCTGCATTGACATCACCCCCCCACGCATCTATCTCTTTCACGCGCTAAAATTGGCCGAGAGTCCTTGTCTCCTGACCGTCTTGGCAATCCAGGTTTTCCATTTTTCCGTTAGGTGTTTTCCCCATGTTTCAAACCCTCGCAAAACGCGTGTTTGGGTCCGCCAATGATCGCTATCTTAAACGCATGGACGGTCGTATCGAGGCCATAAACGCGCTCGAGCCGGAGTTGGAAAAGCTCTCCGATGACGAGTTGAAAGCGCGAACGCCGTGGTTCCGTGAACGCCTTGAGGCCGGTGAAGACCTGGACGCCATTCTGGAGGAGGCTTTTGCCACCGTCCGCGAGGCGGCCAAGCGGACCTTGGGACAACGCCATTTTGATGTTCAGTTGCTGGGCGGCATGATCCTCAATAACGGCATGATTTCAGAGATGCGGACCGGTGAAGGTAAAACCCTGGTGTCTACCCTTCCCGTCTACCTTAACGCCATTTCCGGAGACGGCGTTCATGTGGTTACGGTCAACGACTATCTGGCCCAGCGCGACGCCGCGTGGATGGGACAGATTTATGAATTCCTGGGCCTGAAAGTCGGCTGCATTGTTCATGGTTTGGATGATGACGACCGGCGCGCCCAATATAATTCGGACGTCACCTATGCCACCAACAATGAACTCGGTTTTGACTATCTCCGCGATAACATGAAATTTTCGCTGGAAGAAATGGTCCAGCGCGAATTCAATTACGCCATCGTTGATGAGGTCGACAGTATTCTGGTTGATGAAGCCCGGACACCACTGATTATCTCCGGGCCGACGGAAGACAATTCCGAACTTTATACCGCCATCGATAAACTGGCCCCGCAGATCGACGAAGACGACTATGAAAAAGACGAAAAAGCCCGCAGTGTCGCCTTCACCGAAGCGGGTACGGACAAAATTGAAGCCCTGATGCGGGAAGCCGGGCTTCTGGAAGAGGGCAACCTTTACGATATCCAGAACATATCGCTGGTTCATCACGCCAATCAGGCACTTCGGGCGCACACCATGTTCCAGCGCGACACCGATTATATCGTCAAGGACAATCAGGTCATTATTATCGATGAGTTCACCGGTCGTATGATGGAAGGTCGCCGCTATTCGGAAGGCCTGCATCAGGCGCTTGAAGCCAAGGAACATGTCGAAATCCAGAACGAAAATCAGACCCTGGCCTCGATCACCTTTCAGAATTATTTCCGCCTGTATCCCAAACTGTCCGGCATGACCGGCACGGCGATGACCGAAGCCGGCGAATTCGCCGAGATCTACAAGCTGGAAGTTATTGATATTCCAACTAATGTCGAATGCATCCGCAAAGACATGGACGATGAGGTTTACCGCACCACAGCGGAAAAGGACGACGCGATCATCGCCCTGGTCAAGGAATGTCAGGAACGCAACCAGCCCGTCCTGGTCGGCACCGTCAGCATCGAAAAATCCGAACACCTTGCCGCGATGCTGAAAAAGGCCAAAGTCAAACACAACGTGCTGAACGCCCGCTATCACGAACAGGAAGCCAAGATCATCTCTCAGGCGGGCGGCCCGGGTGTCGTTACCATCGCCACCAACATGGCTGGTCGCGGCACTGACATTCAGATGGGCGGCAACTTGGATATGCGGATCGCCGAAGAAGTCAAAGCTGAACACGGAACGGACGCCTACGATAAAGCCGTTGCCAAAATCGAAGCCGAGATTGAAGCCAACCGCAAGCTTGCCATGGAAGGCGGCGGATTGTTTGTGATCGGTACGGAACGTCATGAGAGCCGCCGCATCGACAACCAGTTGCGTGGCCGCTCCGGTCGTCAGGGTGACCCAGGGGCGTCGTGTTTCTTCCTGTCGCTGGAAGATGACCTGATGCGCATCTTTGGCTCCGAGCGCATCGATGGCATGCTGCAAAAACTTGGCCTCGAAGAAGGCGAAGCGATTGTCCATCCATGGGTCAACAAAGCGCTCGAAAAAGCCCAGCGCAAGGTTGAGGAACGCAATTTCGAAATTCGTAAAAACCTGCTGAAGTTCGATGATGTGATGAATGATCAGCGCAAGGTCATTTACGAGCAGCGCAAGGAGCTGATGGCAACGGAAGACGTTTCCGAAGAGGTCACGCACATGCGCCATGAAGTCATCGACGACGTGGTTTCGCGCTGCATCCCGGAAAAGGCCTACGCCGAACAGTGGGATATGGATGCGCTGCACGAAGAAGTATTGCGTGTATTCGGGGCCGACCTGCCGGTTAAGGAATGGGCCAAGGAAGAAGGCATCGCCGACGCTGAAATCCGCGAGCGCCTGAAAGACAAGAGCGACCGCAAGATGGCCGAAAAGGCCGCCAATTACGGCCCCGACATCATGCGAGGTGTTGAAAAAACCCTTCTTCTTCAGTTACTTGATCAACTTTGGAAGGAACACCTCCTGACCCTCGACCATCTTCGTCAGGGCATTGGCCTAAGGGCATATGCGCAGCGCGACCCGCTGAACGAATACAAACAGGAAGCCTTTAACCTGTTTGAGGAAATGCTGGATTCCCTGCGCGAACGCGTGACCCAGCTGTTGAGCCATGTGGAACTCCAGTACACCTCTCCAGAGGACCTGGCCCTTCAGCAGAGCCAGCAGGAAATGATTGAAAGTCGCACAGACCCGGCCTTCGCCAATCAAGCCCACGAAGACGGCGACCTCGCTCACATCCCCGTTAGCAACCGTCAGGCCGCAGCCAACATCGACCCCGACGACCCGTCGACCTGGGGCCGCGTATCGCGCAATGAGCCCTGCCCTTGTGGATCGGGCAATAAATTCAAACGCTGCCACGGCAAGGTTTAGAGATTTAGCTGGGTAACGCTACAGACGGACTTAAAAGTATGACGACACCGGCTCCTCGCTCTGCCGACCTGAACGGCGTTCACATCACCTACCGCGAGCAGGGCTGCGGAACTCCCATGATGTTTCTTCATGGTCTGGCCGGCAATTCACGGAGCTGGCAAAATCAACTCGATGCCTTTTCCACAACCCATCGGGTGATCGCCTGGGACGCGCCGGGATTTGGTGGGTCCGATTGCGTCGGCGCGGACGTCGACCATTTTTCGGACACCCTGAACGCCCTGTCCGATTTCTTGGAAATTGAAGACATGTTCCTGATCGGCCATTCCATGGGCGGCATCGTTGCCGGACGTTTTGCCGGACAACACCCGGAACGCGTCAAATCGATGGTTATGTCCTGCAGTTTCTGGGGTGGTGCCAAACCGAAAGGTGGGCCTCTGGGGGCCGGGTATCAGGCACGGCTTGATAGCCTGAAAGCCATATCCGCCGACGACTACGGAATACAGCGCGCCTATGCCATGTTGGCAAAAGGTGCCCGACAGGATGTTATTGATCAGGCGGCCAGTATCGCGGCGGAGACACGGCCGGAAGGGCTGGAAGCGGCAGCCCGTATGCTGCAGGAAACGGATAACCGCAATATTCTTAAAACCCTGAACATGCCGGTAACGGTAATCAGCGGCGAACTGGATCCGGTCATTGCCGAAGAAACCACGGAAACGTTTGCCGATCTCATTCCGAATGCAACGCGGGTTAACATCGAAGGTGCCGGGCATGGCCCTTATCTGGAAGACCCAGAAACCTATAATCTGGCCCTCAGTAAAGCGTTTGGCCTGGGCGACTAATTCAGGCCCTTTTTGCCCATATCCAGAAATTTGTCACGGCGGGCTTTGATCAAGGCGACTGTTTCCAAATCGGCAAGCCCTTCAAGCGCCCCTGCAATCGCACTGGCGACCCGCTCCATGGCTACATCAGGCTCACGATGTGCACCACCAACCGGTTCTTCGACGACACCATCGATTATACCCAGACTGGATAAATCCTGCGCCGTGATCTTAAGTGCTGTCGCCGCTTCCTGGGCCTGATCGCCATCACGCCAAAGAATAGATGCGCAACCTTCAGGCGAAATCACGGAATAGACTGAATGCTCCAGCATCAGCACTTTATTGGCCGACGCCAGGGCAATGGCACCGCCGGAGCCGCCCTCCCCGATAATTACGCTGATGATGGGAACGCGCAGTTTCAGGCTGACTTCAATGGACCGGGCAATCGCTTCCGCCTGTCCTCGGGCTTCCGCATCAATGCCGGGGTAGGCCCCCGTGGTATCAACCAACGTGATTACAGGAAGCCCAAACCGCTCCGCCAGCTTCATCAGACGCTGAGCCTTCCGGTAGCCTTCGGGTCGGGCCATGCCAAAATTATGTTTAACCCGGCTTTCCGTATCAGAGCCCTTTTCGGTGCCGATAACGACAACCGACTGACCCTTAAAACGACCAAGTCCCCCGACAACGGCCTGATCCTCGGCAAACGCACGGTCGCCAGCAAGTGGCGTAAAATCAGTAATCAAGGCGGCGATATAGTCCAGAGCATGCGGCCGATCAGAGTGGCGCGCCACCTGGGCTTTTTGCCAAGGTGTGAGTTTGGCATAGGTCTGTACCAGCAGCTTATCGACTTTGCCTTGAAGTTTGGTAACTTCTTCGGCGATATTAACTTCGCCAGACCCACTCAAATGCCGAAGCTCCTCGATTTTCCCTTCGAGTTCTGCAATCGGTTTTTCGAAATCAAGATAGTTGTGCATGGCCGCTATTTAACATGGTGTTTCCGAAATGGCACTCATATTTGCGACCAATTCGAACAAAAGCCCCGAAGAGAAACCCTTCGGGGCTATTGCCGTCATATGAATAGAGGTCAGGCGTCGTTTTGTGCGATCTGTGCAGCTTTCTCGACCATCACTTCGGCCTGTTTGATGGAAGCGATATCGATCAGACGTCCGTCCAGGGCGACTGCACCCTTACCTTCTTTCTGGGCCTGTTCCATGGCTTCCAGAATGCGTTTGGCCTTAATGATTTCTTCTTCTGAAGGGCTATAGCAGGTATTGGCCAGAGCAACCTGAGACGGGTGAATGGCCCATTTTCCTTCGCAGCCCAAGGTCGCTGCCCGTTTAGCCTGTGCGACAAAACCATCAGAGTCCGAAAAATCTCCAAATGGGCCGTCGACCGGGCGTAAACCGTTAGCGCGTGCAGCTACGACCATCTTGGCAATGGGATAATGCCACATGTCACCCCAGTGGACTTCGCGGTTCCCGTTACCATCGGCATCGGTAAGAACGTGGTAATCCGCATTCGGGCCGCCAATGACGGTGGTCCGGGCCTTGGTCGACGCGGCGTAATCAGCAACACCGAAGTGCAGCGATTCGTTACGTTTGGAGGCCGCTGCAATCTCAAACACATTTTGCATGCCAAGCGCCGTTTCGATGATCATCTCAAACCCGATACGCTTGGTAATGCCCTTCGCGTCCTCAATCTGGGTGACCATCATATCGATGGCGTATATATCCGAAGCCGTTCCCGCTTTGGGAATCATGATGAGGTCGAGGTTTTGTCCGGCCTGTTCGACAATGTCGACGACATCACGGTACATATAATGAGTATCCAGACCGTTAATACGTACGGAGACTGCTTTGCCACTCCAGTCCAGATCATTCAGCGCCTGAATGATGTTCTTACGGGCCGAGACCTTGTCATCGGGGGCAACGGCATCTTCCAGATCAAGGAACACCACGTCAGCCGAACTTTGCGCGGCCTTCTCAAGAAATGTCGGATTCGACCCCGGAACAGCAAGTTCTGATCGGTTCAGCCTAGCTGGTGCCTGATCAATTACGGTGAAACTCATGGCCATCTCCTCAAAATTTTATGTATTGGGCCACAATTGTCTCAGGCCCGGTCAAATTGATGATGCACCGACATGGTGCACCGCAGCAAAATGCTTATAAACGCCCGGAACTGCAAGGGGAATAGATTACTCGCTGTTATCAGCCAAGACTAGAACTTGTGCCGGGAAATCAAAAATTACCTCAAATGGCCCCGACGGCTCTAAGCTCTTATGAACCCGGCATTGATGTCACATTCAATGATGTGTTTGCGTTTTCTGGATGAAGTATGTTTACTACGATCCAGTATGCATGAAAAATCATGTAGTGTGGCTCTTGGCCTTTTGTCTTGAAAAGGTATCGGCCAAAATAACGTTAATTCCAAGGGAGGAATCATATGACCAATAAGGTAACGAGACGTAAACTTCTCAAAGGCGGCGCCGCCGCAACGGTTGCGGCTGCAGCAGCAACAACGCTTGCAACGCCTGCACTTTCAGCCGGCCACAAGAAAATGGTCGTCGTATCGACTTGGGGACGAGATTTCCCTGGCCTCGGCACCGGTGCACAGCGGGTTGCCAAGCGCATCAACGATATGACCGATGGTCGAATCGAAGTTGAATACTTCGCCGCCAAAGAACGTGTAAATGCTTTTGACTCCTTTGATGAAGTCGCTTCTGGCAATGCTCAAGCCTATCACGCCGCTGACTACTACTGGAAAGGCAAACACCCAGGCTGGGCCTATTTTACTGCCGTTCCGTTCGGCCTGAGCTATACAGAAATGAACGCTTGGATCCGTTTTGGTGGCGGTCAGCAACTTTGGGACGAACTTGCCGGAGATTTCGGCCTCAAGTGCGTTATGTCCGGTAACACCGGCTGTCAGATGGGGGGCTGGTTTAACAAGGAAATCAACTCTGCAGATGACCTCAAGGGCCTGAAAATGCGTATTCCGGGTCTTGGTGGCGATGTTATGGCGAAACTTGGAGCATCTCCAGTTTCACTCCCAGGCGGTCAGATTTATGAAAATCTGGTTTCCGGCGCCATTGATGCCACCGAATGGGTCGGCCCCTGGAACGACAGCTTCATGAAATTCTATGAAGCCGCCAAATACTACTACTATCCGGGTATGCATGAGCCAGGCTCGATGCTCGCCTTGGGCATGAACAAAAAGTGGTGGGAAGGCCTAACGAAGTCTGATCAGCTGATCATCGAAGGTGCCGCTGCTTGGGAAAATGACATGATGATGGCCGAGTACAACATGAAGAGTGGTTCTGCTCTGACTGACCTGGTCAAAAACCAAGGCGTGAAACTGCGGAAATTCAACGATGACGTTTACGACGCCTTCGGTGAAGCTGCTGAGGAAGTCTTTGAGGGTGTGCGCTCGCACAGCCCGCTGGCCAAGAAGATCGACGACAGCTTCCGCGCTGCTCGTGCCGACCTTGGTGGTTGGTCGAAGATTTCGGATCAGGCGTTCTTATCCCAGCGTAACCGTGTTCTTGGCCTATAGTCCGGCTCAATAACTCAGTTCTAATGGAAGCGGAGCCCGATGGGCTCCGCTTCTCATTATTACCTTCGGTGTTTCCGAATGTACCCCGCAAATTTTGAATTATATTTAGCCCGATATGATGAACGTCTCTCAACGCACCTCAAATAGTAGTCTCGCTACAGTTCTACGCATTTTCGCATTTTCCATGGCGGCACTGTCACTTCTTTTTATTTTCAATAATTATTTAAATTTTTGGCAAGACTGGCCTGGTGTTTTGGCTCTCTATTCACATCTCGGCTGGTTCGGCGCAGAACCGTTGCGTGCGCCCTTGGCAGATAATCAAATTATGCTTGGATGGGCTCAGTTAGCTTTTTATGTCGTGCCCGTCCTTGCGTTGATCGTGTTCGCCCGTTCAACTCAGAACCGGACGCTACATGAAGACGCTGACGTCCTCTCCGGTATTGTTGCTTATATCATCCGGGCAGCCTTTTGGTCCGTTTTGTTAATTGGTTTTGCTGATTCCTTGATTTCTTTCCTCCGGGTCGAAAATTTTTTATCGATCTTCATGGATACGCAGCTGGAAAACGATCTTGGTCGCCCGCGTTTTAGAGGAATTTACGTTCACTACCCGCTCATTGGCGTTTCAATGATAATCGCGGCCTTCACACGAACCATTGGGTTTGTTTGGCTGGCTTTATTGATTGTTGTTGCAGAAACCCAGATTGTTATTGCTCGGTTTGTCTTCTCCTATGAGCAGGCTTTCATGGCGGATCTTGTCAGATTTTGGTATGGTGCGCTGTTCCTGTTCGCCAGCCCCTACACGTTGATTCATGAAGGCCACGTCCGCGTCGACATTCTCTACGCAAGCTTCAGTGAGCGCGCCAAAGCCTGGACAAATACCATCGGCTCAGCGTTGCTGGGGATGCCTCTCTGCTGGGTGGTTATAACCCTGGGCATGTGGGGAAAATCCAATGTCATTACGGGGCCATTACTAAATTACGAGGTGACACAAGCGGGGTACGGCCTGTATGTGAAATATCTATTGGCCGGATTTTTGCTGATTTTTGCGGTCACCATGCTGATCCAGTTCATGAGTTACTTCTTGAGCAGCGCTGCGGTGCTACTCCGTGAACCCGGCCATCACCCCGATACAACCGAACATGCAACCGTGTAACGCGGCGAAAGACTAGCTCTATGGAAATTTTGTTTCTTATCATCCTTGTTGTAACCATGGTCGCCGCTTTGGGGGCTGGTTTTCCGGTCGCCTTTGCGCTTCCAGGATCCGCGATCTTCACAATTGCTCTGGCTGCAATTTGTGGAGTCTTATTCGGCGACGGAATGGACTCCTATTTTGCTCATGGTGGCCCAATACAATGGCTAAACGCCGGCGTTACCAATTTTCGTGGAATTTATTGGGAAGCCGAGCGCGATACACTAATTGCCATCCCGCTGTTTATCTTTATGGGAATTATGCTCGAACGCTCGAAGATCGCTGAAGACCTTCTGGTGACGATGGCACAACTGTTCGGGCCAGTTCCCGGCGGTCTTGGCATATCCGTCGTTATCGTCGGCGCTCTGCTGGCGGCGACGACGGGTATCGTTGGCGCCACCGTGATTGCCATGGGCTTGATCTCACTGCCGGTTATGTTACGGGCAAATTATTCCCATTCACTGGCAACTGGCACAATCAGTGCCTCGGGGACATTAGGGCAGATTATTCCGCCCTCAATTGTGCTGATCATTCTTGCCGATCAGCTATCAAATGCTACAGATCGGGCCGCTTCCCTGCGATCCGCAGACTATAAACTGGGAACTGGGCAGATATCTTTGCCATCTGAGTTCGCCATTACGTCGACCAGCGCCGGTGACATGTTTCTGGGCGCATTTTTGCCAGGCATCATTCTGGTTGGCCTCTATATTCTCTATATTTTATTGGTGGCATTTTTTCGCCCCAAACTGGCTCCTGCAACTCCCTATGAAGGCAAGTTGGACGTTAAGTTTTTGATGCGAGTAGTGGTCGTACTGGTCCCACCTCTTACGTTGATTTTTGTAGTTTTAGGCTCAATTGTCATGGGGGTCGCAACCGTCAACCAGGCGGGCGCCATTGGGGCCATCGGCGCCATGATCATGGCTGGCTATCGTCTGATGGAGGGCAAAAAAAATGCCTTTACGCCGGCACTATTGTCAGGAACCTCCGTTGTCGGCCTACTGGTAGTTCTGTCGTTCTATGACATTAATGTCAAAAGTATTAATGGGCTGGACGATCAAATCGGAGTCTTTCTCGCAGCCATCACGTCCATGGGGCTGCTGGTTGGAATCGCCTGGAGTGGCTGGCGGGCTTTCAAGGTCAACAATACTCTCGAAGGCGTAATGGTCGAAACGGCGAAGACCACCTCTCTGGTTTTCATCATTTTACTAGGTGCCGCCATGCTGACCGCGGCCTTCCGGGCGTTTGGCGGAGAAGAGCTTGTAAAAGATTTTCTGACCGGGCTCCCAGGTGGCTTCATCACCAAATTCATAGTCGTCATGTCGGTGATTTTCCTGTTGGGATTCTTTCTCGATTTTATTGAAATTGCCGTCGTTGTGGTTCCAATTATCGCCCCAATTCTGCTGGCCGATCCGTCCGCCAACGTAACTGCAGTTTGGTTAGGCGTTATGATCGGCGTCAACATGCAGACTTCTTTTCTTACGCCGCCGTTCGGATTTGCCCTATTCTATTTACGTGGCGTTGCTCCGCCTCAGGTCAAAACCATCGAAATGTATCGCGGTGTTGTTCCCTTTATTATGTTGCAGCTATTGGGATTATTCATTGTCGGTATGTACCCGCCGCTGGTGAACTATCTACCGAACAAGGTTTACCTGACATCCGATACAGCACCGCCACCGCAGAACCCGAAGCTTCAGCGCTGCATTGAAGGTTACCTGTTCGATCGGTATGACGACAAAGCAGAGCAGCTTAAGGCCAGCATCAACACCATGAAATTGCTGGATTTCAGCATCTTGCCCGATAAATACCAAAGCGCCCTTAATGAAGGTGTTCAATCAGCTGAAATGACCTTTGATATGGTCGCTAAAGCGAGAGCCGCGGAACGCGCCATTCAGGCTTATATTCCCGGCTACCGCCCGCTGCATGAAGAAATGCGTGACATTCGGGTGGAGATCGCAACCATTGATCGTGAATTGAAAAAACTCGCCAAGTCCAGTCGAGATCTTTTACGTGACGGAGATATCGGAAAAACTGATCTCGCAGCCATGACGGCAGAGATTGCGGACCTCAAAAAGCGCAAAGAGAATATTTTGACCAAGACGCCTGTTGGTTGGGACGACGCTCGTAAGCGCTATGTTGAGTTGGAAAAAGCTGAAAATGTAGCTCGTCGTAAGTACCGCCGTACCGTCGACGATGCCTATGAGCCCTTGGTTGAAGTTCAGAGCTTGGTCGCATCAGCTGATGCGTTGGCAGCCCTCGAAGGCAAGGTCAGAGGGCTAGAGGCGGTGATTGCAAATGATCCCGGCCCTCAGGCAGTCGAAAAGATCAAGGCTGTATCTTCTGAAATCGGGTCAATTAAAGGCGCCGGGTCGATCAAGTCAAAACTGTCTAAAGCACGTCGCGCACTTAAGGGGGATACCCCTAAACGCGACAAAGCCGCCAAGGAACTGGCTAAAGCACTGAAAATATTCTCCTCTGAGGTCTCTTGGCGTCAGGCAGCGAAAGGCACGCTGCTGGCGGGTCTTCAGAAATATGACTCAGACATCAAGACAACCATTGGGTTACGTAAACAGGAACGCCTGACATCGGAACAGGCGGACGAAGTTGCGAGTTGCCTGTCCCATCACCGTGACATCTCGCTGAGCTTCTGATCAAGAAAGCAGGTCTTCGGCATCCGCCAGTGGGTGGGTGTCGTTGACCAGCGCTTTCAGGCGTTCGTCCAGAACATGCGTGTAGATCTGCGTCGTTGAGATATCGGCGTGCCCCAGCATTTGCTGTATGGACCTGAGGTCAGCCCCATGGGCGAGTAGATGACTGGCGAAGGAATGACGCAAGACATGGGGGGAAACACGACGACGGTCGATCCCCGCTTCAATCGCCAGCTCTTTCAACAGTTGAGCAAACCGGGCCCGCGTTAAATGACCGTCCTTGCCTCGTGACGGGAACATCCATATTTCCGGATTGCCCAGACGGCTCCGCTTCGGCATAAACCCTTTTCGTACCAACAAGTAGCTGGTGATTGCATCACGCGCCGGGTCGCTCAAGGGGACCATGCGCTCCTTCTGCCCTTTGCCCCGGACAATCAGATATCGCTGATCACGAGACAATGATGCCAATGGCAACCCGACCAACTCCGACACCCTAAGTCCCGTGGCATACAGAATTTCCAATAGTGCCACAAGGCGAATGCCATCTGCACCTGGCCGGGACATCGCCGCATCAAGCAGTTGATCAACCTCTTCTTCACTTAGATATTTAGGTAGGGTGCGCCCCAGTCGGGGGCTGTCGATGCTCAATGTCGGATCATCTCCGCGTACGCGTTCGGCATACAAAAACCCAAAAAACCGGCGTATTGCCGATAGCCGGCGGGCCATGGTACTCGACGCCATCCCTGCCCCTGACAAGGCTTTCAAATAGGCCCGAATATGCGACGTATTGGCATCTTCGGGAGCGCGCTTGCGGCCGCTCAGAAACCTTGCAAGGTCATCCAGATCACGTCCGTACGACTCCAACGTATTTATAGCGGCACCATGTTCGGCAGACATCATGTGCAGAAAATTTTCGACATAGCGCGACCTGCGCGCTGCCGGGCGGGCCGCCTTCATAGACCTCTCGCTAAAACCGCATCCAATGCCAGGCCACGGGCTTCCTTTTTCAGACCGGCCCTGATGAGGGCTTGCAGGACTTCACGAAGAACAAAGGGATCAATCTTTTCTGGTCCGGCATTCCCGATAGCAATTAGCGACAGAAGCACCGTTTCCCCGACACGTACGGCCGCTCCTCCCGGCTGTTCCAGTGGGGCTGCAAGAATTTGCGTCGAAACCTGAGTGTCGCCCCCAACGGTTGACGACACTGGTCCCTGTTGTGCTGAGGCCGCCGACGGCATCAAGACGTTGTCTTGTTTAACCTTATCCTGAGCCGCAACATCCCCGTCCGCCAGAGCCACTATACGCCGCCACAACCCGGGGCTTGGCAAGGATATGCCCTGACGCGGCGTCGCATTGATATAGGGTGCCCATGCGTCCAGCGAAATTTCGAAACCTAGCGCTTCCAGGACATTGAACAACAGCGCCGCCTTTCCAGCAACGTCAGGATCGCCTTTAGTGGCCTCAGACCAAGCCGAGATGATCTCATCAGCCGATGTATTTTCATCTGCAAACTTAAAAAGCCAGGCAATCGGCCGGAACTGGGCAAGAGCCTTTTGAGAATCGACGTCCAACCCGGCATTGGACTGAATTATCTGATACCAGCTTTCTGCCCGGGCGCGGTCACCAATAACAAGGAAGGCTCTTACGGCTTGCGGCGCGAACCATTTCAAATCAGCCGATGGCGGTATGCGATGAAGAACCGGTTCGAACACCTGAACGGTCGACGCATAACGCCCTTCGTCGCGGGCCAGTGCAAAAGCCCGTGACGTCGCTTCCGCCTTGGCGGTCGGTACCGTCTGGGTAAGAGCGGTATGATACAAAAGAGCGCGGACCATGGGCCCAAACTCGACCTCGGCACGGCTCAAGGGATTAGCGCGGTCCGCTTCCGAGAATTCAACGCTGGCATAAAGCTGACGGAGGGCCGCTTTCGGCAAGGCGCCAGCAGCATCTGCGCGTTCTGCCGCTTCCAGACGCAGTCCTTTGGATGCCTGTGAGCTCGTGGCCACGGCGCGAGACACGCTTGGTGTATTCAATCCCAGAATATCGGCCGGAAGCTCTATATTAGCCTCGCGCACCATGGCAAAATGTAGGGGTGTGGGATTGGCTAGACTGGTCAGCGCCAGCGGTTCTTTGGCGATTAGAGATTCGGCCAATAAAAAAAAGATTTCATCGGTCTCTCCCAGCTCGCGCATCAACGACAGACCGAGCGAGGCCTTGTCTGTCCGGCCATTGATAATTTCGCAGAAAGTGAAAGCCTTTTGCCAATAGGGCGTCGGCTGAAGCGGCATTTCACGCACAGCCAGTTCACAGGCGCGCCCAGTGTCGTAGGTCAGGAAACTTAAATCCGTTTCAAGCCGTATCAGATCAGGCTCGCGTTTAACATCCGGCAATGCTGCCAAAAGGTCTGAGGCTGCTTTGAGGTCACCGGTCATCATAAGCAACTCGATCCGCCGGGAGATCAGGCTGGGCCCGTCATGTGTCCCTTCTGGTGCCCGCGCCGGACTCAGCAGCAAACGGTGCATGAGATCCTGCATAGTCGACGACGGTACGCTGATCGGCAGTTCCGGTAACAATCGGGCAACCAAAGGTGCAGGTGTGCCCTTCCACATATCTACGCCCAGAGAACCAGTGCTAGGCAATAGTGTGCCCGCCTCATTAATATTGATGGCCGAAAGGCTATCGATCTGAATGCCCCCACCGGTAACCGCCTTTGGCGCAAGGCGCGGCCACTTCACCGGATCCACTTGCTTTTTGGGTGCACTCAGCATTCGGGGTTTGGACGGAGCTGCGGGAGCTTCGAGACCATTTGGCACCTTGATGAGTGATTGCGGGCCGTTCTGTTGAGCATTGGCAGACGTCACACCTGCCAACAGACAAAATGCTCCGGCGGCGCCCGCCAATAAATGTTTAACGTGGGAATCGGTCATCAGGGAGGACTCTTTCAACATTAGTAACGGGTGCCGGGATCTCCCAGGTGGCCAGAAATGCGCCACCGCCGACAATAACTGCCAGCACCAAAATAAGAAGCAGCTTCGAGAAATTCTTCATGCCATATCCTTTAAGGCTTTCGTCCTTGGCATGTCCTGCCAAGACAGCCAATTGTCTTTATGTTAGGTTCCGACTATGACATTTTTTAGGCAGTAAAAAAAATACCGATTGCGGAGAAGTAGCGCCGGACTTCGTTGACGGCGACCTAGTTGTATATGAACACCATATTACCTTCAGTTTCCGATAAATCCATTGTGATGATTGGCCTTATGGGGGCGGGAAAATCCTCCATAGGACGGCGGCTCGCCGATGCACTTAACCTTGAGTTTGTCGATACCGACGACGAGATCGTCAAGGCAGCCGGTTGCTCCATTGCCGATATTTTCGAGATTTATGGAGAGCAGGCATTCCGCGATCTTGAAGAACGCGTGATAGAACGATTGACCCATGAACCCAGGCGCGTCATTGCGACCGGTGGCGGCGCCTACATGCATCCGGAAACACGCGAACGCATAGACGAAAACGCCGTTACCATCTGGCTGCGTGCCGACCTCGACATCCTTGTTGAGCGAACCGGCAGGCGTGGTGGCCGACCATTGCTTGAACAGGGTAACCCACGTGAAATATTGAAATCTCTGATCGACAAGCGTTACCCCGTTTATGCCGGAGCGGATATTATAATTGATACCGGCCCGGATGGGCATGATATCACGGTTCAACAGATTGTTTCTGCCCTGCAAGAGTATATAAAGGCCTCGACATGACCGATCCAATCTCGCTTTCTCTTGATCTGGGTGAACGCAGTTACAGTATCAAGATTGGTGAAAACCTGATCGAAGATGCTGCCACTCATATCTCACCACTTCTGCGCCAACCGCGGGTGATCATCGTTACCGACGACAACGTCGCCCCCATTTGGTTAAAACCGCTAACCGATTCGCTCGATCAGGCTGGTATCAAAACCCAGTCAATCGTGCTTCCGGCAGGCGAACAAACGAAAAATTTTGGTCAGTTGGAATCTTTGGTAGGCGACATTCTAAATCTTGGAATCGATCGACAGACGACCCTATTGGCCCTTGGTGGTGGCGTGATCGGAGATATCACAGGTTTTGCCGCCGCTGTAACCCTGCGTGGCCTTAACTTCATTCAGATCCCCACCAGCCTATTGGCTCAGGTCGATAGTTCCGTTGGTGGCAAAACCGGAATCAACACGGCATACGGCAAAAACCTGGTCGGCGCTTTCTATCAACCGCGGCTCGTTCTGGCCGACATCGGAGCCCTTCGAACCCTGCCGCGACGCCAGTTGTTGGCCGGGTATGCCGAAATCGTCAAATACGGACTCATCGATGACCCGGAATTTTTTGCATGGTGCGAAAACAACGCGACATCTCTGATTGACGGGGACCCTGATGCACTGGCCTTTGCCGTTCACAAGAGCTGCCAGGCGAAAGCCCGGATTGTTTCGGCTGATGAGCGTGAATCCGGGCAACGTGCACTGCTCAACCTCGGTCACACCTTTGGTCATGCGCTTGAAGCCGAAACCGGTTATGGCGACAAACTATTGCATGGCGAAGCTGTCGGTATCGGCATGGTTCTGGCGTTTGAGTTATCCAATCGCCTGAATTTATGCGATCAGGGAGACGTCGGACGGATCCGTGCACATTTTGAAGCCGTCGGCCTCAAGACAAAATTGGATGGGCTTGCAGACAGTTCCTGGAGTGCGGGAAAATTGATGGAACATATGGGCAAAGACAAGAAAGTCGAAGCCGGAAGCATTGCTTTTATCCTCGCCCAGGGGATTGGAAAGTCATTCATCTCCCGCGACGTTAACATGCTTGAGGTGAAATTTGTTTTGGAGCGGGCCCTTGATCGGTTTTGATTATCAGGCCCCGACTGCGCTAGACTTCTGACCTTGTCAAATTTTGTGAGCTATTCAAAGTGCTACTGACCCTAAGTGCCATCTTTTTTCTGCTTTTGCTTTCCGCATTCTTTTCCGGATCGGAAACTGCCCTGACTGCCGCATCACGCCCCTTCATGCACCAGGCGGAACAGGGTGGTGACACCCGGGCCGGGGTGGTCAACCGCCTGCACCGCAGCAAGGAAAAAATGATTGGCACGCTGCTGCTCGGCAATAATCTGGTTAACATCATGGCATCGGCTATGGCGACCAGCCTTCTAATTTCATTGTTTGGCGAAGCTGGCGTGCTTTACGCGACTATTGCTATGACCTTTCTGGTTCTGATTTTCTCGGAAATTCTGCCCAAAACCTATGCGATTCACAACGCCAATGAGGCCGCAATTAACATCGCCAGGATCGTCAATATCTGTGTCATCGTCCTCACCCCTATTACCGCAGGTGTGAATTTTATTGCGCGCCTGATCATGAGGCTATCTGGGGTTAATTACGGGGCAACCGACGCTTTCGGAAATGGGGATGAAGAACTTCGCGGCGCGATTGAACTGCATGTCGGACAGGATAAGGAGGCGGTCAAACACGAGCGCGCCATGCTTAGAAGTGTTCTTGACCTGGCTGAAGTCCAGGTTGTCGAAATTATGACACACCGCAAAAATGCAACGACAATCGATGCCGATTTACCGGTCAAGGATTGCGTCGCCGAGATCCTGGAAAGCCCCTACACCCGTGTGCCTCTGTGGCGGGACAATCCTGACAATATCGTCGGCGTATTGCATGCCAAAGCCTTATTGCGCGAAATTCAGGCCCAGAGCGGCAAAATTGAAGGCCTGGACTTGGTCGCCCTCGCCGCCGACCCCTGGTTTATCCCGGAACAGACACTACTGCTTGATCAGTTGGAAGCCTTCCGTCTGCGCCGCGAACATTTTGCCTTGGTTATCGACGAATATGGAAGTCTGTTGGGCGTGGTTACCTTGGAAGACATCATTGAGGAGATCGTCGGGGAGATTGACGACGAGCACGATGTCGCCGCAAGTGACTCCAGACAAGACATTGATGGCAGCCTCATCGTTGACGGAAATGCAACCATCCGTGACATCAACCGTGAATATGAACTGGGCCTGCCGGATGAAGAGGCGGCGACCATCGCCGGTCTAATCTTACATGAATCCAGACGGATCCCGCAGGTCGGTCAAAGTTTCATTTTCCATGACATTCGGTTCGATGTGCTGGAACGCCAACGTCATCAAATAACTTCTGTAAGAATCACCCTGCCGGACAACCCCGAATAAGAAAACATACGTCGGCACAGTTGCCGGTAATGAATTTTAAAATTACCACCCGAAATCAACCTGTTACGCGGAACCTACAACAAACATATAATTTGTCGTGATTGTGTTCCGCGCACAAATTTCTGTCTACACACGCCTTGCTTGTGAAAAAATACGCTTTCCCTCTTGCGTGCCCCCCCCTGGAATGCCCTAGAATTGACTCCAATCGGTAATTCGGATGGGAGAGGGAAATGATGCAGAGAAAAATCGTACCTGATATTGTTGAACGCAGTTCAATCGCCACGATGAAAGCAGAGGACACAATTCTGGACGCGGCAAAGATTATGGCAGGCAAAAATATCGCCGCGATGATTGTCGTTGATGAAAACTCCAATATTACCGGGATCGTCACCGAACGCGACATGACGCAGCGCGTCCTCGCGAAAGGAGTCGACGCGGCAACGACCGCGGTCAGCACCATCATGACAGCTAACCCTGATACACTTTCCCCTGATGATTCAGCAGGGGATGCGCTGGTACTGATGCAATCCAGAAAATATCGCCACCTTCCAGTTGAAGAAGATGGAAAGTGCGTAGCCGTTGTCTCAATTCGTGATCTTTATGCGGCTGTACAGGAAGCCCTGGAAGAAGATATTCGCGAAACCGAGGCCTTCGTATTCGGTGATCGTTACGGGGCGTAAGGGCGGTCAGTTTACCTCTGATGATCGCGATTGCTTACGTGCACGGTGCCGGTAAACGTCGCGATCATTGTTTTGCCACAGGTGACATCAACGTTATAGACGGCAGTTTTCCGGCCCCGTGAGATTTCACGGGCTTCTGCCACGAGTTGGTCACCCTCCGCGACGCCTTTCACATAGGCAATGTTGGCATTAATCCCAATACTGATCTTGTCATGAGAGTTTGATGCCAGTCCGAAAGCCGTATCGGCAAGCGCGAAGATTGCGCCACCATGCCCCCCGCCCAGAAAATTCATATGTTTGTTGGCGACCTTCATGCTGACAACAGCAAACCCCGGGCCTCCATCGACAAGATGCATGTCCAGCAATTGGGAAAACGGATCAGAATTCACCGATTTCCGGAGCTGTTCCAAAGTACTGCTCATGCCGCGATCAGGGGTTGCCCAAACCCCAGGTCCCTTCGAACCCGCGCGCAAATCTCGCCATGGGTCGCGCCGGCCTCAGTGGCGGCAACAATCTTCTCAAAAACGTTTTGCGCCTCGTTTTCAGCGGCACCGGTAATGGCATCAAGCGCTGTGTTGACATGGCGTGAGGACCGGTTCTCTTTGTAAGATTTAAGCCTTTGAAGTTGTTCATCAATCAGCCTTGGGTCAGGACGTTCAAGTGCGGGAGCCCGGACGCCCTCCTCTTCGTCGATAAAAGAATTAACACCGACAATTTTCTGCTCTCCGGTCTCGATCCTGCTCTGGAATTCCGTTGCTGATTCTCCAATCATTCTTTGCACCAGACCGTCACGAACGGCGGCGAACATCCCCCCGGCATCGGCCACCCGGTCCATGGTCTCGAGTATCTTATTCTCCATTTCATCGGTCAGCGTCTCCACATAATAAGAGCCCCCAAGTGGGTCAATAACGTCGCAGAGATGAGCTTCTTCACGCAGGATATTCTGTGTCGCCACGGCGATTTTAGCAGCTTCCTTCGTTGGTGTGCTCAACACCTCGTCATAGGCGTCGGTGTGCATGGATTGCAAACCACCAAAAATTCCGGCAATGGCCTGCGTCGCAACACGGGCGATATTGTTCAACGGATGCTGACGGGTCAGATCGACGCCTGAGGTCTGGGCATGAAACTTAAAACGCTGCGATCGCGGATCTTTCGCCCCCAGACGATCTCGGGCGATGCGACTCCATATCCGCCGACCGGCTCGAAATTTAGCAATCTCTTCAAAAAAACTGATCGAAATATCAAAAAAGAACGTAAATTTCGGCAGATATTCATCAGGGTCCAAGCCCCGTGCCCGACAGTCATCGGCATACTGAATGGCCGTCGACAAAGCAAACCCCATGGCTTCTGCCGGCGTCGCGCCAGCTTGCTGCATGTGTTGACCAACGACCGATACCGGATTCCATTTCGGCAAATTCTTGTTGGCATAAATGATATGGTCGGTAAGGACCCGGCGCGATCCTTCCAGAGACAGCCTGAGAAACATGTGATTGGCGACAAAATGGGAAATATAGTCGCTCTGATTGGAGGTGCCGGATACAGCCGAAATTGGAACATTCTGGCGTTTGGCATTGGCCAAACTAAGTGCAAGCAGCGTAAATGGCAGGGGATCGTTCAGCGATACCGACATCTCCGCTTGTGAAATCCCATCCAGACAGACTTCCATGTCGTCTACCGTATTGATGGTTGTCCCACAGGTGCCGAGAAGAAGCGGGTCGACCTCATCACTATCGTATCCGCGATATACGGAATTGCACGGGATCATGCTCAAGGCCGTTGCCCCGGCATCAACAATTTCACGCATGCGCTCGTTGTATTGCCGTGGCGTCGCCAGGCCGATCAGTTGGCGTTGGCTCCAGACGCGCCCTCTGTGCATGCTGGCATAAATACCTCGGGTTCGAGGCTCCTGACCGGGAAAACCCAGCGTCTCCATATACACGTCTGAAGCACTGCCTTTTGGCACATACAACGGATTGATCTCAATGCCTGAGCGATTTAGCCGCCAGTCTTCGGGGCTGACCTGCGTGGCATATTCCTGCTCCCAAGCCGCTCTAGCCTGATCAATACTCCTGTTATCGCTCATCGCTGCGCCTCTTCGTCCACCATTCGTGTTTCGCCAATTAAACCACTAAGACCGGTTACGATGTCGTGTCGTGATGTTCCCGGGTGATAAACTTCCGATACCCCAGCTTCCTTCAGCATCACCACGTCTTCATCGGGCACAATTCCACCGACAACGACGACCACATCAGCCATGTCTGCATCGCGAAGCGCCGTCATCAGTTTGGGGACCAACAGATGATCCGTCGCCAATGAGCTGACACCGATGGCATCCACGTCTTCCTCCAGTGCCTGATTGACAACATGGCTGATCTCCTGCCACGGGGCGGTATAGATAACCTCCATCCCGGCGTCGCGAAGAAATCCTGCGACCAGCCGTGAACCCCGGTCATGACCATCAAGACCGATTTTCGTAACCATCACCTTGGGACGTCGCCCCATGCCCCGAGACAGTTTCTCAACCGTATCAACTAGATGTGCTGTTTCCATTTGCGGGTCCCACTTTTATGTTTCCTTGATCAACTCGAGAAAGCCCTTGGCAATATCTGACGGAGATTCATCTCCCGCCTGATACCAGGTACGAGTCCAGTTTAACGCGCCAAACAAAAGCAGACGCAAATGCCGCCGCATCCGATCCGTTTCAAGCGGCAGCGCATCGATCAATTGTTTGAAAATCTGTTCATAATCGTCACGAAGCCCGATTAACCGACTTCTTTGTTCGTCTTTCATCTCCGGTAACTCACGTATGACGACCTGAGCATAATCGCCTCCACTCAACAACGCTTCAAGATGGGCAATCATCGCCGCCTCTAGTTGTTTCCGGGGTGGATCTGGGGGCCGCAGAGCGGCCGTCACCAGTGTCGTAATGCGGCGAATCCCTTCTTCGTGTACGGCCACCAGCAATTCGGATTTCGACGGAAAATGATAATATAGCGATCCTGCTTTCATCCCGGCATCGCGAGCAATATCTCGCATTGATGCCGCATCATAACCCCGCTCACAAAAACATTTGGCAGCGGAATCGAGGACGATTTCCAGGCGATTGTCCCGCCTTACAGCCAAATTTCGGTGCCCGATGACCTGATTCACGTTCGTGTTCTGCCATTTAATTTCTAACTAACATTCGTTAGGTTTATATCAGGCGACTCGTACCCGTCAAGTCAGGCGAATTGATTTTTCGATTTAGTTTCTTATTTTGTAGGCGTCGAATGTCTTATCGGGCAATCCCACCCACCTACAGGAGATCTCCATGCCGCTGTCGAAACCCGCCCCCCGCCAGCACCTCCATACCCGTGATATCAGCTGCAAAGGATATCAACGTGATGACGGCCTATGGGATATCGAAGGATCAATCTCCGATACAAAAACCTACTCTTTTGAAAATCTGAGTCGCAAAGGCATCTCCAGCGGCGAATATATCCACCATATGCTGATCCGCCTCACAATTGACAACGATATGCTCATTCACGAGGCTGAAGCCTCAACAGAATCATCACCTTACGACATCTGCCCGACCATTACCGGCGCATTTAAAAACCTGAAGGGCGTAAAAATCGGTTCCGGCTGGCGGCGTGAAGTCGCTCGTGTAATGGGACGTACATCCGGCTGCACTCACCTACGAGACCTACTCAGCGGCCCTGTCGCCGTAACCGCATATCAGACGATCATTCCCAAACGTAGACGTGAAGAAGGCAGCCCGGATCCATCGGAGCGCCCTGCCGTGCTCAATACCTGTATTGCTTATGCTGAAGACGGCCAGATCGTCAGAGATCGTTGGCCCGATTTTTACCAGGATCCTGGTGATAGCGATTAGTTTACAAGCGTTTAGGCGCTGATCTGGAATTCGGATTTATCGCGCTGGTTTTTTGAAAAAATTCCGGCTTCAATTGCGGCATTGCGGAAATAGCTCAGTATAAATGTTCTGACAGCCGACGTCCGGCTGGAGTTAACCCGCTGAGAATCGATCATGGAGCAGATTTCATGAACACCAAGGCCTTCGATCGCACAGATTTCATCAAGTGCATCCCAGGTAACCTGTTCAAGCCGGATACTGGTTCGATGGCCGTTAACCGTAACATTTCGACTTATTAAATTGTTGCCCATCATCTCCCCCGACAATACCGTTCAAATGCGTAGGGATAATTACCGATTCCCGCGCAACTTTCAACCTCAACCTCAAGTCACCTCAAACAAATGACTGAGAGTACCTGCTTTTGGTCGACCCAACAGACAATGGCTTTACCATATTCGACCGACCTTTCAGGTATATCACAATTTGGTTAAAATAGCGCCCTTGTCCATACCGATGGAAATCACCATAGTTAAAATCATGAGCATAAATCTGCAAAGTGACATTCTTCAACGTCATCGCCACACACCTGAGCCGGACATCAGAGAATGTGAATGGCTTGAATGTAAGGACGAGGGGCTTTGTCGGGCCCCAAAATCTCCTGACGATCTGCAAAGTTTTCACTGGTTTTGTAAGGTACACGCGCGCGAATACAACAAGTCCTGGAATTTTTACAAAGGCATGAGCGATGACGAGGTCGAGGCTGATGTCCGCCGTGATACGGTCTGGCGGCGCCCGACCTGGCGTTTAGGTGCCAACAACCTGCTCGGTGCCGAATATGGTGGTTTTGACCCCAGCAAACTTGATGATCCGTTGGGCATTTTTGAAGAGCGCGACCCGCGGAACAAGACGCCGCCCCCCGAAACGTTTCCAAATGCCACGACCGAACAACGCAACGCGCTTGCTGTTTTTTCGATTGATGGCCCGGTGACGGCGGACAGCGTGAAACAGCGTTATAAGGAGCTTGTAAAACGCTATCACCCCGACGCTGCCAAACATGACGATAATACCAATCAAGAATCTACGGACGACAAAATCAAGGAGGTCATTCAGGCCTATAACGTGTTGCTTGATTTTCTCTGCGTGTGACAACCAACTGATCCAATACCCAAGATCGTTTCTTAATCGGCGTAACTGTTTTGACGATTGTTTCCTTGACTGAAAACCCTGAACCCCTTACGTCAGTTGATCTTTCGCGATACGTCATATGTAATTATATGGCACCAACCCCTGGACTACGGACAACATTACGATGACGAGCAACGCCTCCCCCAATGAAGATCTCATTAACCGGAAACCCGACATCACCGTTTCCGTCCGCCAGGTTTTTGGTATCGACAGTGACATCGAGGTTCCCGCATTCAGTCAAACCGAAGAACACGTCCCGGAAATAGACGAGGCGTATCGCTTTGATCACGATACCACAATGGCGATCCTGGCCGGTTTTTCCCATAATCGCCGCGTCATGATTCAAGGTTACCACGGGACCGGAAAATCGACACATATCGAGCAGGTGGCAGCCCGCCTGAACTGGCCTTGCATCCGTATCAACCTCGACAGTCACATCAGTCGTATCGACCTGATCGGCAAAGACGCCATTGTCTTGCGTGACGGTAAACAGGTTACCGAATTTCGTGAAGGGATTTTACCCTGGGCCCTGCAGACACCAACAGCAATCGTATTCGATGAATACGATGCCGGCCGTCCTGACGTTATGTTTGTGATCCAGCGTGTTCTGGAGGTTGAGGGTAAACTCACCCTTCTCGACCAGAACCGGGTGATTCGCCCGAACCCCTGGTTTCGCTTATTTTCGACCACCAACACCATTGGCCTTGGCGATACCACCGGCCTCTATCATGGTACCCAGCAGATCAACCAGGGCCAAATGGACCGTTGGAATATTGTCGCCACGCTCAATTATCTTCCGCATGATGCTGAGCGGGAGATTGTACTCTCGAAAGTTAAGGGCTTTGAGACTCCGGAAGGGCAGGAACAGATTTCTTCCATGATCGAGCTTGCCGAACTGACCCGGAACGGCTTCATGAACGGTGATATTTCGACCGTCATGTCACCGCGCACGGTAATCACATGGGCAGAAAACACCGCCATTTTCGGTGATATGAACTTCGCCTTCCGCGTCACCTTCCTTAACAAATGTGACGAACTGGAACGCGCCGTCGTCGCCGAATATTATCAGCGCTGCATGGGTGAAGAGCTGGGTGACTCGGCGGCCAACACCATCGCCTGAGGCGGTTACAGGAAGGTTCTGGCTCGATGCCCGAGGAAAACCCTAATGATCTGGTTAAACGTGTCACCGCGTCGGCGCTAAAAGCCATCGCAGGCCATCGTGATGAGGAAGTTAACGTCAACTTCTCTCCAGGTGGGGCGTCTGTTACCGGCAATCAGGTCCAGCTTCCGGCCCCAAGCGGGCAGGTCGACCTCGGCGGATTGAAAAAACTCCGCGGTGTGGCGGATGCCTTGGGGCTTCGCCTGCGCCACCACAACGAGACCCTTCACCACGAGCATATGCCCAAGGGCCCAGAAGCCAGAGCCGTTTACGAAGCCGTCGAACAGGTCCGCTGTGAATGCCTGGGCGCAACGCGAATGACCGGCGTTGCGCAGAACCTGAACGCCCTATTGGATGAACGCTGCAAGGCCCGTGGTTATCCTGGCGTCACCGAAAAGAACGACACCATGCTGCCGGATGTCATCGGCCTGCTGGTCCGCGAACATCTGACCGGGGAGGCCCTGCCCGATAGTGCGACCAGGCTAATGGACCTGTGGCGCAAGGATCTGGAATCACAGGTCGGAGACAAACTGCAACAAATTGAAACCTGCGCCAACGATCAGGAACACTTTGCTGATCTGGTTTCTGAAATCATTCAAGCCCTTGATCTTATGGAAGATGATTCGCAGTCTCTCGATTCCGAGGATCAGGATGACAGCCAGGAAAACAGCGATGATCCGGGCGAAGAAAACCCTGACTCAGCCGATTCCCAGCAAACTGAAGACGGCGCTATGACCGGCCTCGAAGGAGAGTCGGAAATGGGTGATGAGAGTGATTTCTCTGACGCTGGCGACGACGACATGATGGCCGGTAGCGGCGAGGATGAACCTGCCGGCCCCAGCATGTGGGATGATGGAAATCGCCGTAATGATCCAGATTTTCAACACCTGTACCGGCCTTATGTTACCGAATTTGACGAAGTTATCGGGGCTGAGGAGCTTTGCGACCCCGAAGAATTGACCCGTTTGCGCCATCAGCTGGACCAACAGCTTTCGAACCTGCAAGGCGTTGTTTCGCGCCTTGCCAACCGCCTTCAGCGCCGCCTGTTGGCCAAACAGACCCGGTCGTGGGAATTCGATCTGGAGGAAGGTATTCTGGACGCCGGACGGCTGTCGCGGGTTGTCACTGACCCCGTTCATCCACTGTCGTTCAAACGCGAAACCGACACCGAATTCAGGGACACTGTGGTCACATTGTTGATCGATAATTCAGGTTCGATGCGCGGTCGCCCCATCACCGTCGCCGCCATGAGCGCCGATATTCTGGCCCGTACACTGGAACGCTGTGGCGTCAAGGTTGAGGTCCTGGGGTTCACAACCCGGTCTTGGAAGGGTGGCTCATCGCGGGAACGCTGGGTTGAAGCAGGCAAGCCGAAAAACCCCGGTCGCCTTAATGATCTGCGCCACATTGTCTATAAAAGCGCCGACGCGCCGCTTCGGCGGGCACGACTCAATTTGGGCCTGATGCTCCGCGAAGGGCTGCTTAAGGAAAACATCGACGGCGAGGCCCTAATGTGGGCTCATAACCGCCTGCTCGCGCGCCCCGAACAACGCCGCATCCTGATGGTGATCTCCGACGGTGCGCCGGTGGATGATGCGACCCTCAGCGCCAATCCCGGAAATTATCTTGAACGCCACTTAAGGGATGCCATCGACTTCATTGAAAACCGCTCTGGCGTCGAGTTAACGGCGATTGGCATCGGTCACGACGTGACCCGCTACTACCGCCGCGCTGTCACCCTGATCGACGCAGAAGAACTCGGCGGTACGATGATGAATTCTCTGGCGGAGCTGTTCGACGAAGACACCCCGGCAAAACTGCGGGCATAAATACCACCTTCAATTACTGGGTACGTTAACCAGATTCAGGTTTTGCCTGAAACTGTAATGTTGTCGTAAGGGTTTTCTAGTGTATTATATGGGTTACCGTTAAGGTAGCTAAGGGCCGCAGAATGTGGCCTGACTAAATCAATTGATGACCATCAGAATGAGGGTACTAAAATGACTACCATCAACCGACAAGATAACGACCGCCGCGCCCCGGATCGCAGAAAATCCGTTCTCTCTTCCTACACCATGACTGATCGCCGCGAAACAGCACGGCGCGGTTATCTGGATCGTCGCGGCACCCAACCCTGGCGGTTCAGCTGGTTGCGGATGTCCGTGTCGCATCAACTCGCGGCCTAGCCTATCAAGTCAAATTCTCTCCCACCATCAGGCAGGCTCCATAATTGACGGACGCGTGCCTATGGTGGGCAGCAGAATGTAAATTCAGCTCCCCTGACGATGTGGAAGCGTGCTGAACTGGTCACCACACACCAGATCAACAAACGCCGCAATCGCGCCGTTCGGCGGAGCATCCAGATTTATCAGGGCGACAGTATCGATAAATCGATCAGTGTCACTGAGGGTATGGATGTTCACCAGCGCTCGATGATGGCTACAATCAACCACCGAGCGCGGCAGCAGCGTGACACCGATGCCCGATGCCACGCACCCCAGAATTCCATCCAACGTTCCCAGCTCGATGGTCTCGTTAGGAGAAAGCCCCGAACGTTTCATCCAGGTTTCCGAATAGGCCCGGTAAGAACACCCCGGTTTGAAGACGACAACCGGCGCAGCACCGGTTTGTTCAGGTTGAGCAATACTCGTATCCGTGACCAAAACCATTTCTTCCGAAAAAGCGACGTGCCCTACCAGTTTCGGATGACGAAATTCTCCACCGATGAAGGCAATATCAATTTTGTTATCAAGCATTTGTTGGACCAGATCATCCGTCGGCGCGGCGACAATCCCAAGTTTGATGGCGGGGTGAGCCGCACGGAATTCGGAAATAAAATGCGGCAACCGGATGGCCAAGGTCGACTCCATGCTGCCAATCCGAAGTGATTTTACCGTCGTCGAAAAATCCGCCATTGCGGCACGAGCCTTGGATTCGGAGTCCACCACTTTCTCCGCGTGGCTAACCAGCAACTCACCGGCAGCAGTCAGCGCCATGCCGCGCCGACTGCGCACGAACAACTGCACGTCAAGCTCGTCCTCAAGCATCTTGATCCGTGACGTAACGTTGGATTGGACACAGTTCAGCCGCAGGGCCGCGTGAGAGATCGTCCCCTCCTCAATAACAGCAAGGAACGTTTTAAGCGCCTTGATTTCCACTTAACATCTCCATAATTGATTATGTCTATCATTTATCATCACTTTACTTGATGTTCAATATGACATTGACTGGCGGCACACCAAAAGAGGGCATCATGACGCAAAAAAATGATTTTCTGATTACGCCTGCCGCCCGCTTATGCGGCGTCAAAATACCGGTGTTTCAAGCCGCCATGGCTGGCCTTAGTGGTCCCGAACTTGTCGCCGAAGTCAGCAACGCCGGAGGCCTCGGGCATCTGGGTGCGTTACGCGTTCCGCCGAAGACTTTACGGCAATGGATCGACCAGACCCGGCAACTCACCGACAAACCCTTCGGCGTCAATCTGGTTCCTCAATATGGTGGGCCGGAAGTATTTGAGGCTGCTTTGTCTGTCGTGCTGGAAACCAAACCAAAAGTTCTCTCGTTATTCTATGGCGACTTCAAAAACACAATCCCCCGCGCCAGGGACGCCGGAATTGTCACCATGGTGCAGGTTGGTTCGGTCAAGGAAGCCCAAATAGCCGTCAAGGACGGAGCCGATATGCTGATAGCACAGGGAATTGAAGCGGGTGGGCACATTCGCGGTCGCATTGGCCTGATGGCCCTGTTGCCTGCTGTCGTCGATATTGCCAAAGGCAGGCCGGTCATCGCCGCCGGTGCCATTAACGAAAAGCGGGCTGTGCACGCGGCGCGGGCGCTTGGTGCCGACGGGGTCTGGTGTGGCACCGCATTCCTTGCCTGTGAGGAAACAAATATCCACGAAGTGTACCGGCGACGTCTGATCGAAGCCAATGCCGATTCGCCAAAATTTATGACCGGATATTCATACGGCTGGAAATACGGAACCCCTCACCGGGTTATACCAGGTCCCGGCGGTTGGAATTTGTTACGGTTTGTCGGTGGTGGTGCACGCCGCGCCGAAACCCCTAAACGATCTGAAGGTCTTAGTCTTTATGCCGGACAGGGAGTGGGTTTCGTAACCGAACAAACCCGCGCAAAAGATGTCGTGTCAAAATTGGCCGAAGGGTTCGCTGAATACAATAGGCTGACCAACGACGTTCAAACATCCAATTTATCAACCTGAAAGAACCCAATCATGAAACTCTATTCCGCCAACACGTCGCCTTATGCGCGCAAAGTCCGCATGACCGTTATCGAAAAAGGATTGCAGGATCGAGTTGAATTGATTTTTGCCAACCCATTTGAAGAAAGCCCGGACCTGAAATTATCCAACCCACTAGGAAAAATCCCCGCACTTGTCACCGATGACGGCCAGGTGATCTTCGACAGTCCTGTCATCTGCGCTTATCTCGATAGCTTATCAACCTATGAACGACTGATCCCCGATGGGCCGGAACGTTGGCAGATACTGACCCGAGAAGCACTGACCGATGGTATCCTCGACGCCGCATTCGCCATTGTTATGGAAGGCCGTCGCGACGAAGAACAGCGCTCGCCGATGTGGCTCGAGCGTTGGACGAACACGATTTTTCGGTCCGTTGAGGCGGTTGAACGCGGTGTATCCCGGTTCGAAGGGGATCTGACAATTGCCCAAATCGGGCTTGGCGCGGCTCTCGGCTACCTTCAGTTTCGTTTGCCAGACCTGGATTGGCAAAGAAATTGCCCTGACACCTCAGCGTGGTTCGAAACCTTTTCGCACCGCCCTTCAATGATCGAGACCAATCCCGAACTCACATAAAGGAGCCGCTGCGTGGGATAAAGGTTCGTTAGCGGCTTGATTTGGGGCCGCACTTCGCTACAACATGCCCCAATGAAATTCATCCATCTCACCGACTCCCATCTGGTCGCCCCGCCTCAACGGTTGTTCGATATGGATATGGCCGCCCGGCTTCGGGGGGCGGTAGAGAGTATCTCCAGACACCATAGTGATGCCGCGTTCTGCATCTTCACCGGTGATGTGACCCATTGGGGCGAAACAGAAGCGTTTGCCGAGTTTCGCGAAATTATGAACAGGCTTCCCGTTCCTTGGCATGCCATTCCCGGCAATCATGACATCCGGCAAGTATTTCGCGAGGTATTACCAGAAACACCTGCCGGGTTACCTGGCTTCATTCAATACGGGCTAGACACCCCAGCGGGGCGGTTTCTGTTGCTGGATACGGTGAACGAAGGGCAGGCTGGAGGGGTGTTGTGTCAGCAACGGCTGGATTGGCTGCGCGGTGAACTGGATAAAGCCGCCGACACGAACGTTTATCTATTCATGCATCATGCCCCCATGAACGTAGGGATTGCAGGACTTGACCGGATACGTCTCGATAACGGTGAAGAGTTTGGCGACCTGATTACGGCTTACCCCAACGTGCGCCATCTGTTTTTCGGCCATCTGCATCGCGCCTGTCATGGATCATGGCGGGGCGTAGCGTTTTCAACGGTCAAAGCAACAGCGCATCAACTGGCCTTTACCCTTGACCCTGAAGCGCCGATTATTTCCAGTCGAGAGAATCCAAACTATGCTGTCGTGTTGATCTCTAAAGACAGCCTCATCGTTCACGATCATAGCTACCTGGACGAGGACAAGGCCTTTTCCTACGATCGCGGAACACCTGAGGGCACTGACGAACCTCCCGAACACCAGTCTGACTGGGGCTGAGGCCCTTACCAGGGATTCCAATCCTGAAGAATGCCGGTTTGTGGCGATCTATCAGAAATTATCGCTTCTGTCAGCGCCTATTGCTTTAGTTAGCCAATTAGATAAGACTCGATGAGAATATGTCAACACAACCGCCCCCTCCTTTCCCCTTCCAATCCGGGGACGCACGGTCTGATCTTTTGGATACGGTGCTTGAAAACATTCCGTACGCCATCAGCATTTTTGACGCCGACCTCAAGCTGGTTAAATGCAACCAGATGTATCTGGATATACTTCTCCTGCCCGAAAATTTGGGAGTTCCGGGAACCCACATCGTCAACTTTCTGCGCATCAATGCGGAACTGGGTGTTTATGGCCCCGGAAACATAGAGACCCTCGTTAACGAACAACTCAGCACAATAGAAAGCCGTAAACATCAGACCTTTGAAAGAGTACGTCCCGATGGTCGGGTTGTTGAGGTCACAATCAAGCCGCTCCCTGATGATAGTCTACTCATTACCTGCGAGATGCTCACGACACGTCAGCAGGGGGAGGCTCCCGTGCCCACCCATCAGCAAATCACTAAAGAGCTGGCGCTAGCGGCTAGCCGTTTCAGAGACTTTGCCAATACAGCCGCTGACTGGTTTTGGGAAATGGGACCTGATTTGAGGTTCTCCTATCTTTCTGATCGTCATGAAGAGCTGTCGGGCATACCAGCATCCCACTACATCGGCAAAACGCGTTATGAATCAAGTTTTGAGGACGGAGGAGATGCCAACTGGCGGCAGCATCAAGACGATCTGGACAACCGCCGAAGCTTCCACGACTTTCGGTTCTCCCGTCACGGCGAGGACGGACAAATTCAATACATATCAACAAGTGGAAAACCTGTTTTTGACCAAAACGAGATCTTTCTGGGATACCGTGGCTCAGCCGTCGATATTTCTGCAGAAGTAAAAATTCGACGATCACTTCAACAAGCAAAGGAACTTGCTGAGTTCGCAAATAGATCGAAGACCGCCTTCCTTGCCAATGTATCTCACGAATTACGTACTCCATTGAACGCCATTATCGGGTTCTCAGAAATCATGACGTCTGAAGCGCTCGGCAAAGTGCAGAATCCTATACACTTATCGTATGTCACGGATATAAATCAGGCGGGCACCCATCTTCTCGAGGTCATTAATGATATTCTGGATGTCGCCAGGATCGAAGCTGGTGAGCTGGAAATACACGACGAGATCATCGATCTCGAGCTGATTGCGGAAGCTTGCATCAACATGGTATGGGCGCGGGCTCAAAAAGCCGATATCAAAATCACTCTCGACATCCCCAAAGACTTCCCCCATCTGCAGGCAGATAAAACCCGGGTCAAACAGACACTCCTCAATGTGGTGACCAACGCTGTCAAATTCAGCGATAAGGGAAGCACAATTTCATTACGTGCACACTTAATCAGCGACTCAATCAATATCGTCATCTCAGATAGCGGGATTGGTATTGCTAACGACGATCTTGAAAACATATTCGAACCGTTTACCCAGGTTCAGGACGTCCTGACCCGCCCCCACGAGGGGTCAGGCCTGGGTTTGGCTTTGGTAAAGTCTATGATGGAAATGCATGGTGGAACGGTCTCTATCGACAGCGTGCTGGGCGAAGGAACGATTGTATCCCTAACTTTCCCGCTGGATCGAACCGTTTTAGAAAAACAATACAGCTTGGACACTTGAGTAAAGCGAGCCCGTTATGGGGCAGGTAATTTCAGATGACACGCACATTTTTATATATCGTTCTAGCATTTCTTCTTAGCAACCCCATTGATGCTATAGGCGCGGAGCCGGCACCTTTCGATGTCAAAGACGGTATCAATCCGGTCCAGCTCAACCAGTCGGACAAGATTTTCTCGAGCCCAAGTGGCATCAGCACCTCTCCCGACGGCGCTTATCTGCTGATTTCCGATCCAGGTAACAATGAAATCAAAATTCTCGATACGGGGAAACTGAAACAACTCAGCCAGTTCGGAAAAGGTGAGCTGTCCGGCCCGCAGGATATCTCATTTGACCGTAAAGGCCGCCTGCTGGTCGCCGACACAAAAAACAACCGGATCATGATCTATAGATTTGACGGAGTCTATCGCGACGGCAGCCCCAACATCGAATACATCTCTTCGCTGTCAGGAGGATTGTCAGCACCCATGGGCGTCGCCGGGGACCAGGACGGGCGGGTGTATGTTGCCAATACCGGAGGGAACTCACTTCTCCTAATGAACGATAGCGGCATTGTTAAACAAGTTACCCACGCAGGCCCCGCAGATACGCCGCTATCCGGCCCTCATGATGTTCATATAGATACCACGGGTAACGTGCTTGTATCCGACACCGGTAACCGTCGCGTCCTGGTATTCGATTCCAAGCTGAATTTTTTACAGGAACTTTCAGCCGAAACTCATGGTTTCAAACGCCCCAGGCGAATCGCCTCCGATGAGGCGGGTCTGATACTCATTGCTGATGACGGTCATGATCTAATCGGCATTGTCGGGCCAGATTTCAAACCACGCGGCCGTATCACGGCCTCTTCCACATCTCCCGGCGGGCTGAATGGACCACACGGGGTTGAAACCATTGGCCGCTACATGTGGGTAACCGATACGGGCAACAATCGCGTCATTCTTTATAAACGGGAGTGAACACGTACGACGCGTCGGCCCCATAAAAAAAGGCCCGCATACGCGAGCCTTTTCACAACTTTTTCTGGATTAGCTGATCAGGCAGCTTTTTCCGCAGTCGCTTTTTTCACCCGCTTTTTCAAGCGCAGAATTTCCGTCGACAGGCCTTCATCGCTGACGTCCAACAGATAGGCATCAAGACCGCCCTTATGTTCGACCGTACGAATGGCTGCCGTGCTGAGGCGCAGGGATACCGATTGTCCGAGAATTTCGCTCATCAACGACATCTTTTGCAAGTTCGGCAGAAACCTGCGGCGGGTCTTGTTGTGGGCATGCGACACGTTATTGCCGGTCTGAACACCTTTGCCGGTGAGCGCGCAACGTCTGGACATTTTTCCGATCCTTTTCAAAACACGAGCCGGGGCGCAAAACGCCCCGAGTGGTGCGGTTTTTAGGCTACTCGCCCCGCCCCGTCAAGAGGATAAAGGCCGTATTTTATACGACCGATCCCCTGCTTTTCCTTAAATTCGATAATTTAGACGCCCATTTCATCTTTCAAGCCTTCATCAAGCTTGGCCAGAAACGTCTGGGTGGTCATCCAGGCTTGTTCCGGTCCGATCAACAAGGCCAGATCCTTGGTCATAAAACCCGCTTCAACGGTTTCGATACAGACCTTCTCCAGTGTATCAGCAAAGCGTACGACGTCGGGGGTATCATCGAACTTGCCGCGATACTGAAGGGCACGGGTCCAAGCAAAAATCGAAGCGATTGGATTGGTCGAGGTTTCCTTACCGTCCTGATGTTGGCGGTAATGGCGGGTTACAGTGCCATGAGCAGCCTCTGCTTCAACGGTTTTCCCGTCCGGAGTCATCAGGACCGAGGTCATCAGGCCGAGTGAGCCAAACCCCTGGGCGACCGTGTCTGACTGGACGTCACCATCATAGTTTTTACAGGCCCATACGAATCCGCCACTCCACTTCATGGCGCAGGCGACCATGTCATCAATCAGACGATGTTCATAGGTAATGCCCGCTGCAGCAAATTTATCCCTAAATTCGGCCTCGAAAACTTCCTCAAACAAATCTTTAAACCGACCATCATATGCCTTCATGATGGTATTTTTAGTCGACAAATAGACTGGCCAACCAAGGTCCAGGCCATAACTCATGCTGGCGCGCGCGAAACCACGAATCGAGTCGTCCAAGTTATACATGGACATGGCAACTCCGCCGCCGGGGAAATCAAAGACAACATGCTCAATTTTCTCGCCGCCGTCTTCAGGCTCAAACGTCATCGTCAGTTTACCGGGGCCCGGCACCACCATATCGGTCGCCCGGTATTGGTCACCAAAGGCATGACGACCAATAACAATCGGTTGCGTCCAACCGGGGACAAGACGGGGAACGTTATTGCAGATGATCGGTTGGCGAAAAACCGTGCCGCCAAGAATGTTTCGGATCGTGCCGTTGGGCGATTTCCACATTTTTTTGAGGCCGAATTCCTCGACCCGCTCTTCATCGGGTGTAATTGTCGCACATTTCACACCGACCCCGTATTTCTTGATGGCGTTGGCCGAATCAATGGTGATCTGATCACCTGTTTCATCACGTTTCTGGACGCTCAGGTCGTAATATTTCAGGTCAATATCCAGATATGGAAGGATCAGTTTGTCCTTGATGAATTCCCAGATAATGCGTGTCATTTCGTCGCCGTCTAGTTCGACGACAGGATTGGCGACCTTGATCTTCGACATGAAATTATAATCCTTCCATAGGGCGTCTTCGGGAAACCGTGGGGTAATGATAGCACCCCGAACAGCTCAATTGGCGGGAACTTAAGGCTGGGCACCGGGAACGGCAAGACCGTCCGAACAACTCACAAGTGACTGCTCAGAACTTCCCTGTCAGGTTGTGGTGCAGACTCCAGCGCATCAAAGACTTCCTCAGGTGTTTCAACAATGCTGATCAGCTCACGCGCTTTCTCATGGGCGAACCCGCCACTGATTGTATCTTCAATCAACTGCTGCAATCCCGACCAGTATCCTTCAATATTCAACACAACAATCGGCTTAGCGTGAATCTGAAGTTGTTTCCAGGTCATGATCTCAAACGTTTCATCCAGCGTCCCCAACCCGCCGGGCAAAGACACAAAACCGTCCGACAGATCAAACATTTTGTGTTTTCTCGAATGCATATTGTCTGTGACGATAAATTCGCTGACATCGGTTTTACCGACTTCCAGTTCCTCCAAGAACTTAGGGATAATGCCGATCACTTCTCCGCCGCCATTCGCCACCGTATCGGCGACAACCCCCATCAGCCCGATGCTGCCGCCGCCATATACCAGCCGGATGTCGCGCTCGAGCATCATTTCTCCAAGCTTTCTGGCAGCCGCTTCATAGGCCGGATTGGCCCCAAACCTCGATCCGCAAAACACACAAAGGGACTTGATGGCAGTCATAATCAATAGCTCTCCTGTGAACACAAATATCCTGGAAATCTTAACGACATGGCGGCAGCCTGACATTTTTGATCACGAATTCGTGATTGCAAATCTCTTTTCCACCACCACAGTTTAGATATTCTTTAGAGGACAATACAACAATGTGGAGGAGCTACAATGTTACGCAAGAACATCCGATTGACGTTTGCCCTGGTTGCACTGACGCTGATGAGCGCTTTCGCCGCGCCGTCCTATGCCAATGAAGACGCGATTAAGTATCGCAAAGGAGTCATGAAGGCGGTTGGTGGCACCATGGGTAGCCTTGCCGCGATTTTGAAAGGCAAAGCCCCAATGTCACATGCTCCTGCACTGACCACGGCCATGGTCAGCTTGTCCCAGGTTGCAGCTGACGTTTTCCCGGTTGGCTCAGATGGCTTTGAAACGAGGGCCAAGGACAACATCTGGACTGAAAAAGAGAAATTTTCTGCCGCTGTAAAAGCCTTCCAAACCGCTGCCATGAACATATCCAAGGCGTCCGGTGACAAAGCGGCTTTCGGCGCAGCTTTCAAAGCCCTAGGTGGGTCCTGCGGCGGATGTCACAAACCATTCCGTAAACCAAAAAATTAAGGTTTCACCTTAATATGCGGTCGTTGAAATCGGCACATCGAGTCAGCCTCGTCATGATTTGCATCGTGACGGCGCTGACTCAAGCGCCCGCACCTGCCTCCGCTTCCGGAGATCTAACAAAGGGAGCTTACATCTTCAAGGCGGCCGGATGCACGGGTTGTCATACCCGTAACGACGACCGCAAGAACGGCATTTTTCTGGCCGGTGGAAGAGCCTTCAAGACTCCGTTTGGCACCTATTACAGCCCAAACATAACACCAGCTTCAGATGGCATTGGCTCCTGGACACAACCAAATTTCCGAAACGCTCTTCGACACGGCGTTGCCCCTGACGGCAGTAATTATTTTCCTGTTTTTCCCTACGTCTCCTATACACGAATGTCTGACCGGGACATCGAAAATCTGTGGACGTATATGAAGACGCTCCAACCGGTAGACCGGAAAAACAAGGAGCACGACGTCAACATTGTTTTCGGGTCCAGATTTTTGATGCACTTCTGGAAGCTGATGAATTTTCAGGAAGGAACGGTTCAAAACGATCCAGCTAAAAGTGAAGAATGGAACAGGGGGCGCTACCTTGTTGAGGCGCTTGGCCATTGCGGCGAATGCCATACGCCGCGCAACGCTCTAGGGGCGTCAAAGAGCGATATGTATCTTGCAGGCGCGGTAAACGGCCCCGATGGTGATACGGTTCCAAATATAACGCCCGACAAAGAAACCGGAATAGGCGCTTGGGCGGTGGATGACTATGATTCTTTGTTATCCATGGGCATGCTGCCTGACGGAGACTTCGTCGGCGGCAGCATGGGAGAAGCCATTGAGAATACGGAAAGCCTGACAAACACCGACAGGACAGCCATTGCCGTTTACCTGAAATCCATTCCTGCTATTTCACACAAGATTATAAAAACCAAGGCAAATTGAACACCCGAAGGTAAACAACAAGGGCGATTCGCCTGTTTTCCACCGTCAAGCATGAGACACAAAGGTTCCCATAACCTGAAGGCCGCAGATTTCAGGGACTTTCCTCTCTATAGTCTCCATATGCTTGCGTTCAGATAAGACATGCTAAGATAGCTCATGATCCGCACTCCGTTTGTTATCGCAGGAATTGGAGGCCTCGCGGTTGCCTCAGCAATCGGCGTTAACCTGCTGTTGTGGGAAAATGAGGTTGCCACCGAAAAACCGCCAGCAGAAATCGCCTCGACCCAACCGAGCGCTGCCGCATCACCCAAGGCAACACCTTCACCCGAATTAACGCCATCAACGCCTGCAGTCACAGAACAGACACCGACGCCCGAAGCTCAACAAAGCGGTGCCCTTTCACCCGAGACAATAGCGCCCAGTTTCGACGTTGTTCGCATTACGCCCGATGGAAGCGCCGTGATCGCCGGACGTGCCGACCCCAAAAGTATGGTGACAATCATCGATAACGGCCAGGTTATTGGTTCTGTGAGGGCTGACCATCGCGGTGAATGGGTATTTGTGCCGGACAGGCCCTTCACACCGGGCAGCCGCCAACTCACCTTGCGGACCGTGCGGGACGGCAATCAACCGGTCCAGTCAGATGACGTGGTGGTTCTTGTTGTACCGGAACCGAAAAAGGATATCGCCGGACGGAAAACCGACAAACCCACTCAGGCGCTAGCACTGAAATTTCCAAAAAAGGGTGGCCCAAGTACCGTCCTGCAAAAACCTTCCGGAGTTACGGAAATCGATAAACTGAATGTTGACACCATTGATTACGACCAATCCGGGCAACTGATGATCAGTGGACGTGGTAAGGTGGGCAGCCAGATTTATGCATATTTGGATAACCGCTTTGTCGGCCGTGCCGTAGCTGGTGATAATGGCATCTGGTTGTTGCGGCCGGATCAGGCAATCGATCCCGGAATTTATGACCTACGTGTTGATCACGTAGACGTGGCGGGGAAAGTTGTTTCCCGTGTTTCCATGCCGTTTTCCAGAGCTGATCCTGAGGCCGACCTTCCGCCGGAACCCTTCGTTGTTGTACAACCGGGAAACAGCCTATGGCGGCTGGCAACCCGGACCTATGGTTCAGGGTTTCAATTTACGACAATATATGAGGCTAACTTGGACCAGATCAAAGACCCGGACCTGATCTATCCCGGCCAGGTTTTCGCAATACCGACGAATTAATCCTGTTCAACCACCTGTACTTGGCCAAATCGACGACGCATCACCGGGATGTTAACAGATTCCGCCAACAATCCGAGATAGGGTTGAGCATTAATTAGCAACTCAACCATTTTGCTCATCAGCAAGTTTGGCGTAAGCGGCTCATCATACCAGAATTCATCGGCCAGCATGATCCGTTGTTCAGGCGAAACGTGCACTTTGCCACCCAGCATGGTTCCCGCAAGGTTGACGATGCCGATTGCATTAGAGCGGGATTTCGAATTTTCAAAGGAAAACGGAATTTTGCCAAGATTTGCGCGAAATCGCATGTGGCTTTTGCGATTTTCCGCCGTGGCCTTGACCGCAAAAATAAAGCCCAGATACTCAAACGTAAAATCAAAGGTCCGGCTTTTCCCCGCCAGTTCCGCTGCGTTGCCCAGCCCCAGCGGCTGATCACCCACCTTATCCATGGTTTTCAGAAGTTGTTTGGTAGTAATGGCGGATGGTACAGACACAAATATCTCCTTTAGTTTTCCGAACTTTATCATGGACAAAGACCGTTCGGAAGCACCGGATTATTTCAAAACGTGACAAAGGCTCGAGAATGTTGAAGATTCAACTTCGATGATCACCTGACAACCAAGGAACCTTAAACTACATGCTTAAAATCGTTCTTGTCCCCATACACCGCGCGGGCTGGCCATTTATTGCCATTTTTGCCGCGGCAACCGCTGGCATGTGGATGTATGCGCCTCCGCTCAGTTTTCTGGGTGTTGTACTGACAACATGGTGCATCTATTTCTTCCGTAATCCTGACCGCATGACGCCGGTTCGCGATGGCCTAATCATCAGCCCGGCAGACGGCGTCGTGCAGATGATTACTGAAGCTGCACCACCTGAAGAATTGGGAATGGGACCGGAAGTCCGAACCCGCGTTGCCGTCTTTATGAACGTCTTTAACGTTCATGTGAACCGCGCCCCGGTACCGGGAACCATATCCGCGGTAAAGTATCATCCGGGGAAATTTTTCAACGCGTCGCTCGATAAGGCCAGCGAATTTAATGAGCGCATGAGTTTGAAAATCGCCATGGACAACGGTACAGAAATTGCTTTCGTACAAATCGCCGGGCTGGTCGCCAGACGAATTCTATGTTTCGTCAAGGAAGGTGATACAATCGGCGTTGGCGAGCGCTTTGGTCTCATCAGGTTTGGAAGCCGTGTCGACATTTACCTTCCCAAAGAGGTATCGCCGTTGGTCAGCGTTGGACAGACCACAGTCGGCGGTGAAACGGTCATCGCCGACATGCAGGCTGCTGAAGGCCCACGCGTCGCTGAAATTCGATAGCGCACAACACCGGGAACTCATCGGGCATGAAAACAGAAAAATCAGCCAACACCCCTAAAAGACCCAGGCTGCGGGGTCTGTCGATCAACACCATGATCCCCAACATCCTGACCCTGCTGGCGTTGGCTGCCGGGTTAACCGCCATGCGATTCGCCATTCAGGAACGATGGGAGCACGCCGCCTTGGCGCTCGTCGCGGCAGCCATACTTGATACGCTGGATGGCCGTGTTGCCCGCCTCCTGAAAGGTGCCAGTAAATTTGGGGCCGAACTGGATTCCCTGTCCGATTTTGTCTGCTTCGGCGTCGCCCCGGCAATGATTCTGTACCTCTGGTCCATGCAGATCTCCGGACGGCCTGGCTGGATCCTGGTCATGCTGTTTGCTATGTGCTGCGGCCTGCGCCTGGCGCGGTTCAACGTGGCACTTGAAGACGAGAACGCTCCGGTCTGGAAGTCCTATTTCTTTACCGGCGTTCCAGCCCCAGCGGGGGCCGGACTGGTGCTGATACCGATGATTTTGTCATTTCAGATCGGCGATGACGTGGTCCGCAGTCCTTGGGTCGTCGCCGCTTTCTTGTTTGTCGTCGGTGGACTGCTGGTCAGTTCTTTCCCGACATATTCATTCAAAAAAGTAAAAATTCCCCCGCGTTGGGTATTGCCGACCATGTTGATCGTCGCTGGAATTGCGGCTTTTTCCGTGAGTGTTCCCTGGCTAACCCTGTCGACGCTCTTGTTCGTCTACCTTGGAACTTTTCCGTTCAGCTATCGGGCGCATCGCCGTTATCAGCAGAAAACCGAAATGCCCGAAGCGGAACAAAAAACCTGACTCAGCTTTGAGGTGCCGACTGCAACACTGACTTGCGGTCTCTCCTACTCTGACGCCAGGTGCGTATGTTCGCCCGCAACATCAGGGAAGCCGGGGTTACCACCAGTGTCAGAACGGTCGCAAACCCGAGCCCGAAGGTAATTGACGTTGCCAGTTGTCCCCACCACTGCATGGCTGGCGCACCGACGGTGACATCACGGGCGACAAAATCAATATTAACCGCCAGCACCATCGGCATCAGTCCCAGAATGGTGGTAATCGTCGTCAGCAAAACCGGGCGCAGTCTTTGTGCGCCGGTCTTTAGAATGGCGGTCAGGGCATCGGGTTCAGTTTCACTTAATCGATCAAAAGTATCGATCAGAACGATGTTGTTGTTGACCACAATTCCGGCCAAGGCAATGACCCCAATACCGTTCATGACAATGCCAAACGGCTGGTCGGTGATCATCAGGCCAATGAAGACCCCAATTGTCGACATGATCACGGCTGACAAAATCAGGAATGCCGAATAGAAGCTGTTGAACTGGGTCACCAGAATAACCGCCATTATGAACAGGGCCACACCAAACGCTTTGGTCAAGAAGGCTTCCGCCTTTCTCTGTTCTTCATTTTCACCTTTGAATTCGGCACGGATGCGTGGGTCCAGGTCGGCAGTTTTTAGCCAGTTAGTGATCTCCGTGACTTTGTCGTCCACCAACAACCCTTCATCGACGTCCGCCTTAACCGTCATTACCCGCTTGCCGTCCGTTCGTGTCAATTTCCCGGTATGCGGTTGGGCAGACCGTGTAACAAAATTGCTCAATGGAACCTGCCCCGCCGGCGTCACAACACGGATATTGTCCAGCTGTTCAATGGTTCGGTATTCCTTTGGATAACGGGCCCGGACGTCAAGTTCGTCATCGCTGTCGTCGGGCCGGTATTCTGCCAGTTTGATGCCCGTCGATACCAATTGTACGGCACGGCCGATGAGGTCAACGCTGGCACCAAATTTAGCTGCCTGGGCACGATTGGTCGTGATTTCCCAGTCGATACCGGGAACCGGTCGGCTATCTTCAATGTTAATAAAACCACCGATTTCCGTCAGCCCCTGACGGACCTTTATGATCGCCCCTTCGATCAATTCGGGATATCGGGATGACAACTGCAACTGGATATCCTTACCGGTCGGTGGCCCCTGCTCTTCCTTTCGCCGGTCAATCAGGATTCCCGCGATATCGCGGGTACGCTCCTGTGCCTCTGCCAAGATACGGTCTGCCTTGCGGCGAAGTTGCCAATCAACAAATTGTAGCGAAATGGTACCGATAACATCTTCCGCTTCCTGCGAATTACCAATTGCGCCTGTGCGGGTATAAATACTTTCAAATTCATGGCGCTCATCCTGCATCTTGAGGATACGAAGCTCCACTTCACGCATCAGGGAATCTTTCTCAATAACGGATAGATTACCCCGCGCCTTGACTTCCAGTTTGGCAAATTTGGGTTCGACTTCCGGGAAGAACTCGACCCCTTTTCCCATTTTTCCAAACATCACGAACACCGCAATCAGCACAACAATCGCCATAAACATAACCTTGGCCGGATGCCGTAAAGCCTGATGAAGGGCTCTCAAATAGGTGCCGGTAAACCCAGGAACACTTCCGATGCCTTCGTGACCTTGGCCGGATAGCTCGCGCATGGAATCGGGATCTGCAACGCCGCCTGACTTGCCAAAATAAGCCCCCAGTGTCGGCACAAAGATCAGCGCCATAAACAGCGATGCCGTCAGCGTTGCAATCAAGGTGATGGGCAGATACTTCATAAATTCACCGACAACGCCCGGCCAGAACATCAATGGCAAAAACGCCGCCAGCGTTGTCGCCGTCGACGCAATAATCGGCCACGACATACGCTTCGCCGCCAGACCATAAGCGATCATCGGCGGTTCGCCTTCGGTCATTTTCCGGTCCGCATATTCGGTAACGACAATGGCCCCGTCGACCAGCATGCCAACCGCCAGAATCAGGGCAAACAAAACAACGATATTGATGGTGAACCCGACCGCCGTCAGCACCAGTATACCGGTCAGGAACGATCCCGGAATGGCAATACCGACCAGCCCCGCCGTGCGGACGCCCAGCGACCAGATGACGACAATCATCACCAGCAGAACGGCGGCGATCACATTGTTCTGCAGATCCCCCAGCATCCCGCGTATATCATCCGATTTATCCGAGTTGTACCCAATGCTGACAATCTGGCGTAGCGGTTCAGGCCAGATCTCCCGTTCGGCTTCAACGACGCGGCGGATTTCGGCGATGGTATCGATAATGTTTTCGCCGCTACGTTTTGAAACCTCCAAGGCAATCGCCGGTTTTCCGTTAACGCGGGCAAAACTTTCCGAATCCTTGAAACTACGCCTCACCTCGCCAATGTCACCCAAGGTGATTACCGCATCGCCTTCAGACTGAATCGGCATATTGACAATATCGTGTACCGACTCAAACAGGCCCGGCACCTTCAAACTGAAACGACCTTTCCCGGTATCCTGAGATCCGGCGGCAACCAGCAGGTTGGATGCGCGAATGGCGTTGACCGTATCAATAGGAGAAAGCCCATAACTTTCGATCTTCACTGGATCGATCAGAATTTCGACCATCTCGTCACGGTCACCGGCGATTTCGACCTTTAATACGGATGATATGCCTTCGATCCGTTCTTTTAGATCCCTCGCCAAATGCAACATCGTGCGTTCCGGGGTATGGCCGGAAAGCGTCACGATAATAACCGGGAACAGACTGAAGTTGACCTCATGGACCTCTGGCTCATCCGAATCCGACGGCAAATCCGGTTTGGCCAGATCAACCTGTTGGCGTACATCATCCAGCGCAACATCGGCGTTAAACCCGGCCTCGAATTCCAGCGTAACGTTGGCTCCACCCTCGTAGGCAGTCGCCCGCATTTCCTTGACGCCCTCAATGGTCCGCAGTTCCTGTTCCATCGGTCGGATCAACAGCCGTTCCGCGTCTTCCGGCGAAATGCCATCGTGGTTCATGGAAACATAGATGATCGGGATATTGATGTCCGGGTCGGCCTCCTTAGGGATCGTGACATAAGCGTAGGTTCCTGAAATCAGGATCAGCGCCAGCGTCAACAAGACCGTCCGGGCATGACTGAGCGCAGTATCAATGAGAACATTCATGAAGATGCCGCTCCACGGGCGGGGTCTTCAACCAACGTCCGAACTTTCTGTCCGGCCTGGACGAATTCCTGTCCGACGGTAATCATTTGAATTTTTTCGGGTAACCCCCCCAACCAAATGCCTTCCGTGGTATCGGAAACAATTGTCACCGCGTGAAAGTGGACAATGTTTTCATCATCAACGGTTTTGACACCCACGATACCGTCCTCGTTTAACGTCAGCACCGCCGGCGAAACCTGATGCGCAGTCTCCTGTTCGGTTGATAGACGGAGTTCCGCCGTCAATCCTTCCGGGATTGCCCCGTCCTCATTGTCGACCCAGATATCGACGCGGAAAGTTCGTGTTGCTTCGGACCCGGTCCGTGATACGTAACGCACGGTACCCGCGACTTCCTGACCGTTGGGCAGGCGAGCATGGGCAACCTCTCCTTGACGGATTCTCGATATATTTTTTTCCGACACCTGCCCGACAATGCGGATTGGGTTCATGTCAACGATAGAGGCGACGGTATCACCGGACGTCAAATAATCCCCGATGCTGAGTTGGAACTCATTAACAAAACCCGAAATCGGTGCCCGGATGACGGTCCGGTTAATTTCAAGCTTGATCAGTAATAGCGCTGCTTTGGCTTTCTCCAGCTTGGACAGCGATTCAGCCAGTTTGACACGGGACTGGAATTGTTTTGTCGACAGCTTCTTGGACGCGTTATAGGCGATTTCCTGATAGTCGACTTCGGCTTCCGCCTCATCCAGTTTGGCGCGGCGATCATCCATATCAATATTCAGAATAACGTCGCCCTTTTTTATGAAGTCTCCTTTTTCCACCGCCGTTTTAACGATCCGTCCGGTCGTTTCAGCGGCGATATCAGCCTTGTTAATCGCCTCCGTACGACCGAACAGCACCACTTCACGAACCCGGGTACGGGCCACGGATACACGGGTTCGGATCAGAGGTAGCACAACTTCTTTGACGGGTTTGTCCTGGACCCCAGCTTCATCGGCTGGCTCTTTGGCAACCATGCCAGAGGCAACCCATAAAAACGCGCCAACTGCCAACGACACAGCGATCACATGGGATGATTTTGGGCGCCAACGTTTCTTTGCTTTAGTCACCATTACCGGCCTCCGCTAGCAGCGGTGGTTTCTTCACTCACCTCTACAGGTTTTTTTTCATCGTGAACGGATTGAAAAAAACTGTCCCGATTTTGTTCCATGTAATCGGCGACACCTTCATAAAAAGCCAGTCCAAGTCCACGGGTGAACAGCCGCCCTCCACCAACCCCGTCATCTTCAATTGAACGAATTATATCGGACATCTCCTGGAACTGTCTCAGGTAACCTTCGTATACGTCGCGGAGTGCCCGTTCATCCATGTATTCAGCAAAAAACAGGCGGACGATATTTTCAGAGCGGATCTTATCGCGAACCGGTGGTTCAGCCAGCGCTGCCTGGAAAACCTCCATCCCTTCGGGAGTCAGGTGATAGACTTTTTTATCCGGGCGGCCACCCTGCGCCAATTGTGTAACACTGACCAAACCGTCCGCCAGCAACTTGCCCAACGCCGGGTAAATGGACCCATAGCTGGCGTCGTAAAAATGCCCGAACGGCCCCTCTTCAAACAGTTTTCTGATTTCATACCCAGAGGCATCACCCAAGGTCAGTGCCCCAAGGCAAAGTGTCTTAACGTCCATAACAATCTCCGAAGGCAAGTGTCGGCAAGTTTTCAATTCGTTATATCGGCCCGTTATAAAGGAGCGATATATATCAAATCAATATATATTTTTAGAAATCAGCTATGCATCTGACGCATTAGGGGGAAAATGCGGCGTTCCTGTGATTGCTTGGCCGCTCAAATGACGACACGCTACGCCTCAAGACCTGATTACAATTATGGGGACTTCGGCATGAAAATTGGTTTTATCGGATTGGGAAATGTTGGTGGCAAGCTGGCTGCAAGCATCCTGCGTAACGGCTTCGACCTGACGGTTCGTGACCTTGACAGAACGGTCGCCGAACCATTCCTTGAACAGGGCGCCGGTTGGGCGGACACGCCTAAGGAATTGGCTCAGATCGTTGATGTTGTCATCACCTGCCTGCCCTCTCCCGCCGCCTGTGCAGACGTCATGGAAGCCGAGGACGGGGTTATCGCCGGTCTCGGTGAGGGCAAGGTATGGCTGGAAATGAGCACTACCGACGAGGCGGAAGTCAAACGCCTGGCAGAACTGGTCGAAGCCAAAGGTGCCAGCCCCATGGATTCGCCCGTATCCGGCGGCTGCCATCGGGCCGCAACAGGAAACATCGCCATCTTCGCCGGCGGTGACCGCCAGACCTTCGAGCGGGTCCTGCCGGTTCTAACGGTCATGGGCCGTCAGATATTGCACACCGGGCCATTGGGCTCGGCGTCGGTCCTCAAGGTGGTGACAAATTATTTGGCTTCCGTCCATCTGGCGGCCCTTGGCGAAGCCTTGATGGTCTCCCAACAGGCTGGCATGGACCTCAATACAGCTTACGAAGCGATTCGGATTTCATCGGGGAATTCATTTGTCCATGAAACCGAAAGCCAGGTCATTCTGAACGGCAGCCGCAACATCAACTTCACCATGGACCTGGTCATCAAGGATATGGGGTTGTTTGACAGTCTGGCCCAGCGCCTGGACGTACCGGTTGAACTCAGCCCACTGGTCTTGGATATCTTCCACGATGGGCAACAGCGTTTCGGCCCCCGCGAATGGTCATCCAACATCGTCAAACGCCTGGAAGAGGCCTGCGGATCAAAACTGCTGGCCCCCGGCTTCCCACCCGAAATGCTAGACACCGAACCAGAAGAACGCGGCACCGAAGTGACCGTCAAAGGAAGATAGATTTTCCGCTTCAGGAATGTGAAGGAATGGCGACCCCTACGGGACTCGAACCCGTGTTGCCGCCGTGAAAGGGCGGTGTCCTAGGCCTCTAGACGAAGGGGTCATCTGAAGCGAGAGCTTAGGTACCCGCCCTCGACGATAAAATCAACCCTTTTGATAGGCAACTTTGCAAATGTTTTCATTTTCTTTGCAATCCGACGCCTGACCTCTGAGAAAAACCTATATTTCAGCTGATCGGCGCCACCTTTTTGGCCGATGTGTCCGGCAGAGCCGTTCATGCTTTTGCAATTCCATCCTTTCAATCCCCGCATCAGCCCCATAAAATCCGCCCCGCCGGTGGTGGCATCGGTGTGAGTTTTCAGGCGAAGAGGCAGATTCTAAAATGTTGCAGGGCAAAATACTTGTCGCTCAGGGGGGCGGACCGACGGCAGTGATCAATCAGTCCATGGTTGGTGTCGTTCTTGAGGCGCGCCGCCACGCCGCCGTAACCGGCATTTATGGCGCACTCCATGGTGTCAGTGGCATTCTAAATGAAGATTTTATTGACCTCACCCAGGAAGCCGACGCCAATCTGGATTTGGTCGCGGCAACGCCCTGCTCGGCGCTGGGCTCCACCCGTGACAAACCCGACCTCGACTACTGCCGACAAATTTTTAAGGTCCTACAGGCCCACGAAATCGGCACGTTTTTTTATATCGGCGGCAATGATTCGTCCGATGCTCTGCGGATCCTTGCCACTGAGGCCGCCAACGCCAACTATCCGCTGCGCTGTATCCACATTCCAAAAACCATCGATAACGACCTGATGATCAACGATCATACACCGGGCTTTCCGTCTGCGGCCAAATTCGTCGCCAGCGCCTTCGCCGGTGTCAATCAGGACAACAGGGCGCTGCCCGGCGTCTATGTCGGTGTAGTCATGGGTCGCCATGCAGGGTTCCTGACGGCCGCCGCCGCCGGTGCCCGGCGTTACGCGGATGATGGTCCGCACCTGATCTATCTGCCCGAGCGGGTGTTTTCCATGGACTCGTTTCTCGAAGATGTGAAACGTGTTCATGCAGATCTCGGTCGCTGTGTCATCGCCGTATCGGAAGGCATCCATGATGCCGACGGTACGCCAATCGTCACCAAGTTGGCCAGCAACGTCGAAAAGGATGCCCATGGCAATGTTCAGCTTTCCGGCACCGGCGCTCTCGCCGACCTTCTGACCGACGCCATCAAGAGCAATACCGACATCAGCCGCGTACGCGGTGACACGTTCGGGTATTTGCAACGCTCGTTCCTGGGCTGCGTGTCGGACGTAGATCAGCGTGAAGCCCGCGAAGTTGGCGCCAAAGGCGTTCAGTTCGTCGCCAGTGAGGCCCGTGACGGTTCCGTCACCATCAACCGTGTCGGCGATTATGCAGTCGAATACCGGCTCGATGCATTGGAGGACATCGCCGGAAAAACCAAGGTCATGTCCGACGACATGATTGCCGCCTCCTGCACCGACGTAACACCGGCCTTTATGGACTATCTGAAACCGCTGCTGGGCTCAGACATGCCAGCCGCCCACCGACTGCAGGCTCCAAAAGTCTCTAAGATACTTGCCAAATAAGGAGCCGTGATGGTCTCCAGCTCAGCCCCGCGATACGCGATCATCGACACCCTGCGCGGTGCTGCGATATGGCTGATGTTCGTCTATCACTTTTCCTGGGACCTGACCTATTTCGGCTTTGCAGACTTCGGGGTCGTGACGAACCCCTACTGGCTCTGGTTCGCGCGGTTTATCGCCGGAACCATTCTGTTGGTCATGGGCATGTCCCAGGCGGTATCGGCCGAACGTCAGTTTAACCGCAAAACTTTCCTCAAGCGGGTTGCGGTTATCGGTGCCTGCGCCGCCGCCATTTCCTTCGGCACCTATCAGATGAATCCAAACACCTTTATCTTTTTCGGTATTCTCCACCACATTGCCCTGGTTAGCTTAGTGATGCCTTTTCTTGTCAGGTTGCAGACACAGACCCTTACGGTGCTGGCTGTGTTCAGCCTCGTCGCGCCTCAGTTCTTTGAACACGAGATCTTCTTCGTCGAATGGTTGTGGTGGGTGGGGCTATCCCCGGTAACACCGGCAGCGCTTGATTACGTCCCCATCCTGCCCTGGATCGGCCTATCGCTGATCGGCGTGGTCATTGGACGGCAATTGTTCACCGGCCAGCCATCACATACTTTTGGCGAGTGGCAACCCACCAACGCAGCGAGCCGCCTGATCCACCTTGCCGGACGCCATAGTCTGTTGCTTTACATGATCCACCAGCCGATCCTGTTTGGCGGCGTTTATGGGATATACTGGTTACTCAGGTAGCGTTCCCATCAGAAGACAATCTAGGGTTTTCAGGATCGGGAAAGCTTACATAAAAAGTCGACCCAACACCCACTTGGCTGTCGAAATCAAGTGTTCCGCCCATTCCTTCCGTCAGCGCTTTGCTTATGGTCAGGCCCAGCCCGGTGCCGCCATGTTCACGGGTCGAAGAAGAATCGATTTGGGTAAACTGCTCGAATATCTTGTCTTTGAAGTCGTCAGGAATACCTGAACCACAATCCGCTACACTCACGGTTACATGAGCATTGCTGCTGTTGATGGAGATTTCTACATCACTTCCGGAGGGTGAAAACTTGGCGGCATTCGACAACAGATTGCCTAAAATTTGCCCAAAACGGTGTTCCTGAACGTCTGCAAATATTGGTTTGGGCGGTACTTTAAAAACAAAATTGACAGATTGTTTTTGCGCATATCCCTCATTGTTTTTGACGATCCTTGATGTCAGTTCACTGAGGTCGTATCGGCTTGTCTCAATTTTCATTTGCCCCGACAAAATTTTCTCGTAATCCAGTAACTCGCTGACCAACCGAAGCATTGCTTCATTGTTTTTAATAGCAATGTCCAAAAGCTCCTGTCGCTGATCCGAAAAATCATCCTTCGCAAGCGAATTCAATAACCCCAGACTCCCCAGAGAGGAAGTTAAAGGCGTTCGCAATTCATGATTTATGGAGGACAAAAATTCGGATTTTGCCTTGTCAGCTGCCTGGGCACTGATACGCGCCGACTCCAGGTTTTCCCGCTCCAAACTGATCTGACGCACATATCCGCGCATCACCACCAATCCGATCCCCCCAACGATGGATATGCCAATCAACGCCGTTACAACAAACAACGTCCGTTGCTTAAACATGATGTTTTCCAGCTTGGTATTGTAGACGGCTAATCTAACGGTCCCTTTTCTCTGATCCACGTGATAGGGAACGGCAACATAGGTGAGTGATTTGCCGACGGTCGCACTGGTACGCATCGCGACACCCACTCCTTCTTTGTAAGCTTGTAGGATTTCTGGACGGTTAGCATGATTTTCAACACCCTTTAGGGCGTCATTCGGCACGTCAGTATCCGTCAGCACCGTCCCGTCGATATCAATAATGCTGACCCGACCGCCAGAAACCTTGGAAAGCTCGGCTGCAAACTCGTGTAATTCAGTGTCTTTAGGAAATTCTCTAAAATGACTAAATGCACTGGCGACCATTCTTGTTTCGAGAATCGCTTGTCTTTGATAATCAGATTTTAATAACCCGCCAATGTACCACTGCCCAACGCCAACTGACCCCGCAGCAGCCACAAAAACGATAACCATGGGAACAAGAAAGAGTTTCTTATAATTCATGCCTAACCTTCCCAGTGGAACCATACGGTTCCACCTTCGGCAAACCCAGACACCGCAACTTGTTTGACTTGATCATCCTACTGATCCAGCGTGACGGTGTCTGACAAGGATAGCAGATATGAGCCGGTCAATCGAGGTAGTCGACGACAACCCCGGCTTCACTGAACATCTGTTCGGAAATACGGCTTTGAGTGGCCCAGGGTTCTTTTGACATATCCGGTCTGGGCGTCACGACACGAGCGATACCGGCCTGAATGATAACAACGGCACAGCGCGCACAAGGCGGAAGCGGAGTTACGTAAAGCGTACAACCCGCCGCATTAGGGCCCGCAAAAACCAGCGCATTGGTTTCGGCATGGACCACCATTTCATATTTGACTTCACGGTTCTCCAGACGTTCGGCCGTATCTTCAACCCCGTAGGGAAAGCCATTAAACCCGGTCGAGACGATACGTTTGTTTTTCGGATCAACAACAACCGCCCCAACCTTGGTAGACGGGTCCTTGGACCATTCCGCAATATAACCAGCCAGGTCATAAAACCGCTGATCCCATTTATCGAGCATAACTCAGTCTCCTGTTTAATCCGGTCAATTAAGTCCCGTGCCTGTCTAGCCAATGATGTCCGGCAAATAACTCATCCGTCGACTGTCGTCATTAGGCTGGGGCCGCATCCTCGATCTGAATTTGCGGATAACTTCGCCCCTGCCAATTGTTGATACGCAACTTGCCAACCAGATGGAACTTTTTTCCGCTATGTTCAAGCAACGCCTTGCCCATCGGACGGTCCATGCAGCGAAAAGCGATTGCTCGGGTGGGTCGCCCGCTGGGGTTTTCCAGATCAAGTCGCAGATGATCGCTACCGACAATCTGCGCGTAGGCGATTCGCACAGAGGGCACAACGAATCTCGGTTCGGGGTTTCCCGATCCGAACGGCGAAACCCGGTCCAGTTCTTCAATGACTTTTAAGGTAACGCCACCGGGGCCAATTGCCCCATCAAGCGATAGTGTGGGGACGATGCCTGCCTGTTCGATGTGTTTGCCGATCCGTTCGTTAAGGAAGGCACGAAAATCGGCCAATTTATCCCGCGCCACTGTGAACCCTGCGGCCATCTGGTGACCGCCACCTTTTAGCAGCAAGCCGGACTGACGCGCGGCGATAATGCAGGCCCCTAGATCGACGCCACTGATGGAGCGTCCCGATCCGGTGCCAGCGTTGTCATTCAGAGAGATCACACAGGCCGGGCGGTTGTAGCGTTCCTTTAGGCGACTGGCGACAATACCAACGACCCCCGGATGCCAGCCCTCACCGGCGACGATAACAACCGCGTCTCTAGTGTCATCAAAAGCGCCTGACTCCAGCTGATCAATGGCGCCTTGTAATACGATATCCTCGATGACCTTGCGTTCAGTGTTAAACCCATCAAGCCTGTGGGCGATTTCATTAGCGTCGGCGATGTCTTCCGTTGACAGCAGCCGTGTGCCGAGATCGGATGCACCGACACGCCCCCCCGCATTGACTCTGGGCCCGAGGATAAACCCCAGATGAAAAGTTCCGGGCGCTTCATCCACCCGACCAACATCCGCCAAGGCCCGCAGGCCCGGATTATGGCGGCCGCCCATGACTTTCAGACCTTGGGTGACGAAAGCCCGATTGACGCCGGTTAACGGCACCACATCGCAGACCGTACCGAGGGCGACGATATCCAGCCATTGGGTCAAATCCGGCTCAGTTCGTTTATTAAACCAGCCCGCCCCTCTGAGCTCACGGTTAATGGCAACAATCAACAAAAACGCAACACCAACAGCAGCCAGATGATTTTGCCCGCTGCTATCATCAAGGCGGTTGGGGTTAACAATGGCGACAGCAGGTGGCAGGCTGGATTCCGCAGCGTGATGATCGACCACAACCACATCGAGCCCGGCATCCCTGGCGATACCGAGAGGCTCATGGGCCATGGTCCCGCAGTCAACCGTGATGACGACGGAGACCCCGGCATTTTTCAGTTCCAGCAACGCCGGCCCATTGGGGCCATAACCTTCACGCATGCGATCCGGAATGTAGACCCGTGTGCGTCCGCCGACCGTCTCGATAAATCGCTTAAGCAAGGCTGAGGACGTCGCACCGTCCACATCGTAATCACCAAAAATACCGATCTGCTCACCTTGCATGATGGCGCTGGTGACCCGCTCAGCGGCGATGTCCATATCGATCAGCAGGCTCGGGTCGGGAAGATGTTCACGCAAGGTTGGCGACAAATAGGAAGCGGCGTTTTCCAGGGTCACTCCACGGGATGCCACGACCCGGCCGACAACTTCCGACAGGCCAAGGCGCTGAGACAGCATGAGTGCGGCGCGTTCGTCAACTGGACGCTGAACCCATCGTTTACCGCCAAGAGATGACTGCACCCCAAGATAGGGTTTTACATCCTCAGGCGTCGGGGCTTTCTCAGGCATCTCCTGCCTGATGGGTGAATTTGTGACGGGCTTCGATATAGCGGATCGTACCGCTAAGAGATCGCATGACCAGAGACCGGGTAACGGCACCTGAAGAGGTCAGCTTTACACCATCCAGCATAGGGCCATAGGTGATCCCGGTCGCCGCGAACGTGACGTGACCGGCGGCCATTTCGTCGACCGAATATTTTCGGTCCGGGTTTTCGATTCCGGTTTCGGCAATTGCGGCGCGTTCATCCGGGTTGCGGACGATCAATCGCCCCTGCATCTGTCCGTTGACACCACGCAACGCCGCCGCCGCCAGAACACCTTGTTGGGCACCACCGATCCCCATATAGACATCAACGGCACTGTCACTTTCAGCGGCCTGAATAACGCCGCTCACATCGCCATCTAAAATCAGGCGGATACGCGCCCCGGCATCACGTATTTTACCGATCAGCTGAGAATGGCGCGGCCGGTCCAGCAAGCAGACGACCAGGTCTTTCACCGCACAGCCTTTGGCATCGGCTAAATTTTTAAGATTCTGTTCCGGCTCCAGATCAAGATCAACAATGCCGTCCGGCAGACCGCTGCCAATGGCAATCTTTTCCATATAGATATCAGGTACGCTCAAAAATCCGCCATCTTCAGCCATCGCAACAACGGAAAGCGCGTTGGGCCCGCCGCGGGCAAGAATGCTTTTACCTTCCAGGGGAACCACGGCAACATCGACGTTGGGCCCCTCACCGGCACCAACGGACTCCCCGGCATAGAGCTTGTCAACCTCGCCTTCGTGGCCCTCTCCAATGCGGATCGTGCCCTTGATGGTCATATTGTCCAATGCGGTGTGCATGGCGTGTACGGCGGCCTGATCGGCAGTCTTTTCGTCTCCCCCGCCCATCAGGCGGGCAGCCGCGATGGCGGCGGCTTCCGTGACACGGACGGCCTCCATGGCGAGATTACGATCAACGATTGCTTTTGCGTTCATATGCCTATGTAGACCCGTTTGTGAAACCGTGCCACCCTTTTCAGAAGTACCGCAGTCAGTCCGTGAAATTTTCGATACGGATCATGATCGGCTGTTCGACCACCGCATCAAGCGCACCAATCTCCGTTAGCGTCATCAGCATGGCCCGCTCTTCGGTTTCATGGACCGTCATCACCACCGGCACGGGCTCTCCCGGGTCTCTGGATTGTTGCAAAACGGAGCCCATGGAAACATTGTTGTTCTTCAGGCAGCCCGCAATATCGGCAAACACACCGGGTTCATCGACAACCATCAGACGGATATAATAGGGCCCGACATGATCAGACATCGAAATCGTATTGGCCGATTTCAGGTTTTCTGCGGCGACCCCGAATGTTGGGATTCGAGATCCCCGTGCGATATCGATAATGTCTGCGATTACGGCTGACGCGGTTGGACCGGCTCCGGCCCCGCGTCCTTCATAAATCGTACTGTCAACAAAATCACCGTCAACGACGACACCATTGAATACACCCGAAACATGATTGATCGGCGCGTCAATGGGAACCATACAGGGGTGCACGCGCTGCTCAATTCCGTCGTCCCGGCGCTTGGCAACACCAAGCAGCTTGATACCGTAACCCAATTTTTTTGCAAAATGAATATCCACCGGCGAAACATGGCGAATGCCTTCAACGTAGACAGCCTCAAAATCGATTACCGTCCCGAAGGCAACACTGGCCAGAATTGCCAGCTTGTGGGCCGTGTCGATACCATCGACATCAAAGCTGGGATCAACTTCCGCGTATCCGAGGTCGGTGGCTTCCGCCAGCACATCATTAAACGGGCGACCTGATTCCGTCATATTGGTCAAGATATAGTTACACGTTCCGTTCAGGATGCCATGCACGCCATCGATGGTATTTGCGCTCAGGCCCTCACGAAGCGCCTTGATGATGGGAATTCCCCCGGCGACGGCCGCTTCATAAGCCAGCGACACCCCGCCGCGTTCCGCAGTGTTTGCCAGGTCTCGTCCGTAATGGGCGATCAGCGCCTTGTTGGCGGTCACCACATGTTTTGAATTTGAGAGCGCCGCCTCGACCAGATTTTTGGCGATCCCGTCAGACCCACCAATCAGCTCAACCACCACGTCAACGTTCTGGTCAGCGGCGAGTTCGCTGGCATCGTCATACCAAGTCAGGCCATCAAGCATGACGCCCCTGTCCCGGTTGCGGTCTCTTGCCGAAACCGCCGTTACGGTCACCGGACGCCCGGCGCGGGCGGAAATGATTTCCGCGTTGTCGGCAAGTACTTTGACAACCCCGGCCCCAACGGTCCCTAGACCGGCGATGCCGATTTTAAGTGGTGATGACATAAGTCTGTCGCCCTTTATGTTTTTCCAGAAACGCCGTGGGAAGATAAAAATGATTTGATGTTGCGGATCGCCTGACGGGTCCGGTGGACGTTTTCGACCAGTCCGATCCGCACATGCCCATCGCCATGTTCTCCAAACCCTATGCCCGGCGCAACCGCGACCTTGGCCTCACTCAGCAGAAGTTTCGAAAACTCGATTGACCCCAGATGTTCGAATTCCGGTGGAATTGGTGCCCAGGCAAACATTGTTGCCGGTGGTGACGGCACGTCCCACCCGGCACCTGCAAGTCCGTCGATGAGCACATCGCGGCGATCCTTGTAAAGCGCGCGCATTTCATCGACGCAACTCTGGTCGCCGTTCAAGGCTGCTGTCGCCGCCACCTGAATGGGGGTAAAGGCGCCATAATCAAGGTAGGATTTAACCCGAGCCAGTGCCGCCACCAGGCGCTGGTTACCCGTGCAGAAGCCAATACGCCAGCCGGGCATGGAATAGGTCTTGCTGAGCGAGGTGAACTCAACGGCAATTTCCCAGGCGCGACGAATTTGCAGGATCGATGGTGGCGGGTTGTCGTCGAAATAGACTTCTGCATACGCCAGATCGGACAGCACGTAGATGTTATTGTGGATGCAAAAATCGACAACTTCTTCATAGAAACTCAGATCAACCACGTCTGCCGTGGGATTATTCGGAAAGTTAATCACCAGCGCCGTCGGTTTGGGGACGCTGTGTTGCACGGCGCGCTTGAGGGCAGCGAAAAAATTTTCATCCGGTGATACCGGGATGTTGCGCACCGCGGCACCGGCGATGATGAACCCAAACGGGTGGATCGGGTAACTGGGGTTGGGCACCAGAATAACATCGCCCGGCGTGGTAATCGCCGATGACAGGTTGGCCAAGCCTTCTTTCGAGCCCAGCGTGACAATGGTTTCACGTTCCGGGTCGACATCAACGCCAAAACGGCGCTCATAATAGGCCGCCAGTGCTTTCCTCAGCCCCGGAATCCCGCGCGAATTGGAGTAGCGATGAACCTTGGGATTCAACAGCGTTTCGCGCATTTTTTCTATGATGTGTTCGGGCGGCGGCTGGTCCGGGTTGCCCATGCCGAAATCAATAATATCTTCGCCGGCAGCCCGTGCCCGCGCCTTCATCTCGTTGACTTCCGAGAAGACGTAAGGCGGCAGCCGCCTGATCTTGTGAAATTCCACTTCCATGTTCATGGAATGCCAGAACACCGGCGGAGTCTCAAGCGAATTTCCAGCAATTTCGCCGAACCCGACAGTGCCGGGAAGCAGGTGGTGTCAGCTTTCCAGGTAAATCTCGGCGCGCCGGTTTCCGGCCTCACCGGTTGGCATGAATTCGAAGTACACGGGCGTGCTGTCGGAAACCGCGTCAACCTGCAACGATGCCTTATCAAGGCCTTGTTTCAACAATTCGCGAACAACGGCGTCCGCACGCGCTGCCGAAACCTTGAAGTTGATCATTTTATGGCGAACCGGATCCGTATTGCGGGTCCGGCTGGAGGCGTGACCGATCACCCGAAGGCGACCACCGCGTTCTTGTTGAATTTTGCGCACATTGGCAAGAATGGAACGATCACGGGCACTCAATTTGGATGAACCGTTGCCAAACATGATGGTCGCGACCTTGACTGCATTGCCTGAAATCGGCTGTGCAGCCCGCTGAATATACGTCAGTTCGCTATTCACCGGCATAACCGCTGCCGGAGCAGTTGTCGGTGCCGAGGACACAGAACCGTAACCGGCCTGAATGCCATCCGCCGAAATCACGACGGTTTCGGAAACGTCCGATCCGATGGGCTGGGCGATATATTCAGGTAGACCAGACCCTTGATTGGCCCGCGCCCGAATTTCAGCCAGACGTTTTACCATCTGCGCCTGGAAATCCTGTTGGCCATCCGTTGTTGCCAGAGAGTCAGTTGCTGGCATCGCCGGAACAGATGCGACCTCGGCAGACGTTACCGTCGTCGCCGGCATGGCTGGCGGAGTCGGTTGCGAAGGTGTAACGCTCGCAATAGCAACCGGAGGTTTGGGAGGCGGCGCGCCCAGTGCGTTTACGGCCTCACCCTGACGGGTAACAGCAGGAGCATATTTGCGGCCTTCAACATCGGCAACAAGACCTTGGGTACGGGCATCATCAAGCTGGCGCTGCTGTTCGACTGCGGCCAGATTAGGGAATTTCTGGTCAGTATCCAGAGCAGCCGGTTTCTCCGGCTGAGCTGAGGTCTTTGCCTGAGCGGCCTCCTGATCTTCACCGGAGAAGAATTCAACTGAACTGTTATACCATTCCACCGGGTTAACGGCGTCGGGAACCTGCGAGCATCCGGCAAGAAGACTGCTTACCAGAAGGGTCACTCCAGCCAGGCTTTTTCGGCCGGTCCGCGAACGTTGCTGTTCCATGATTGTCACCCCAGGCATTTCGTAACTACTCCCTCAAGACACTGTACGGCATTAACGCATTCATACTTGATTAACACGATGCACTAAAATAGTTAACGTGGTGCAAACACATTTCGCACTTGCGAGATAACATGATACCTTCATTTGGCTTCACGTATCCACAATTTACGCTTGCGGGTTTATAGCGACCCAACGATTTCTGCAAGTGATCATAGAGGATTGAACCATGAACGATCAACCACGTAACGCCCCTTCCGTTCCCGATCCGGTTGAAATGTCTCAATCCATTGCCTCGATTGCCGAGCGCTCTCAGCGTCTGGTCACCGAGTTCCTGACCAAACAAGCCGCAAGCAGCAGCACCGCCGACGTGGACCCGCTGAACATGGGCAACGCCTTCATGGAAATGACCACGCGGATGATGACCAATCCGGCGCAAATGATGGAATCCAGCATGACCCTCTGGCAAGACTATCTTGGTCTTTGGCAGAACACCGCGTCGCGCATGATGGGGCAGGATACCGACCCGCTGATTGAGCCTGAAGGCGATGACCGGCGCTTTCGCGATGACGCCTGGACGGAGAACAATGTCTTCGACTTCGTTAAACAGTCCTACCTGCTGTCCTCCCGCTGGCTGCAATCCACGGTCAATGATGTTGACGGGCTGGACGACCAATCAGCCAAAAAGGTTGAATTTTTTACGCGCCAGTTCATCGACGCCTTGTCGCCGACAAATTTCGTCATGACCAATCCGGAAGTCCTTCGCGAGACCATGGAGACCGGTGGTGAAAACCTGATCCACGGCCTGGAAAATTTGCTGGAAGACCTGGAACGCGGTGAGGGCACCCTGAAAATCAAGATGACGGACCCCGATGATTTTGTTCTCGGCGAAACCATCGCGACGTCCAAAGGCAAAGTGGTGTTCCGCAACGACCTCATGGAACTGATTCAGTTTGACGCCAGAAGCGACGACGTGGTCAAGACCCCCATCCTGATTGTGCCGCCCTGGATCAACAAATATTACATCCTCGATCTTCGCGAGAAAAACTCCTTCATCAAATGGGCTGCCGAACAGGGGCACACGGTATTTGTTGTGTCCTGGGTAAATCCCGATGAAAAGCTGACTCGGAAAACCTTTGAAGATTATCTGCTCGAAGGTCCGATGACTGCCATTGGCGCAGTTCTGGAGGCGACGGGGGCCGACAAGGTCAACATGATCGGCTACTGTATCGGCGGCACACTGGTCGCCGCGGCGCTGGCCTATATGGCGGCAACGGACGATGACCGAGTTAAATCGGCGACATTCTTCACGTCCCTGGTTGATTTCGAACAGGCCGGAGATCTTTCCGTCTTCATCGACGAAGAGCAGGTCAGCAAGCTCGAAAAATCAATGGATGAACGTGGTTATTTGGAGGGCGGCGAAATGGCCTCGACCTTCAACATGATGCGCGCCAATGACCTGATCTGGTCGTTTGTGGTTAATAATTATTTGATGGGTAAGGACCCGTTCCCGTTCGACCTGCTGTACTGGAACGGCGACTCAACACGCATGCCTGCCGCCATGCATAGTTTCTATCTGCGCAACATGTATATGGAGAACAACCTGGTCAAACCGGGGGGGATCACCTTGAACGGAGTGGCGCTCGATCTGCGTGACATCAAGGTGCCGACGTACATCGTCTCGACCCGCGAAGACCATATCGCGCCCTGGGTGGCAACCTATGCTGCGACCCAGCTCTATTCGGGACCGGTCAAGTTCGTGCTGTCGGGGTCCGGGCATATCGCCGGCATTATCAACCCACCGGCCGCCGGGAAATACGGCTACTGGATCAATTCGAAAAAACTTAAATCTGCCGAAAAGTGGCTCGAGGGTGCCACCGCCCACGATGGCTCGTGGTGGGCGGACTGGGACAATTGGACCAAAAAGCACAGCCCCAAGAAGCGGGTTCCGGCTCGGGTGCCGGGTGATGGCAAACTGAAGCCGATTTGCGATGCGCCGGGTGAGTATGTGTTCATCAAGGCGGATGACTAAATAGAGCTCTAGACCTTCATGCGGGTTCCGGCGGGGTCATATGCGCAGTGCATACTTAAGTGCCCGCGCCAGTGCGCACCGGCGATATCGACATCAACCGCGCTGCCTTCTGCCGCTGAGGCGCCAGCTACATACGCAAGGGCGACCGGTTTGCCAATGCGATAACCAAAAGCGGCTGATGTCGTCTTGCCAATAATCGCACCCTCCAGATAAACCGGCTCATTCCCGAGAGGCACGGCATTGGTGTTTTCGAGAACAATGGTCATCATGATCCGTTTTGGAGGATCCTCCTTCAACTTCATCAATGCCTCTCTCCCGATGAAGTTTTTGTCCCAGGCGACGGCGAAACCAAGGCCCGCCTCCAATGGTGATCCATCGGTATCAAGGTCATGCCCGTAAGCGAGGAACCGCTTTTCGATCCGCATGGAGGATTGGGCAAATACCCCGGCTGGCTTCGCGCCTTGCGCGACCAGGGTGTCATAAATTTTTTCAGCATCCTCGGCTCGGCAAATAATCTCCCAACCGGCCTCACCGACATACGATAAACGTACGCCACGCACATCAACCCCGGCGATATGAGATTCACCATGCTGGAAATACCCAAGATCATTAAGCTCCGGTGCCCCGACCTTGTTGGCAACTCGTGCCGATTCTGGACCCATTAGTCCAATAACCGAGAATTTTTCTGTTTCGTCAGAAAGCGTCACTCGCTCATCATCCAGATGGCGACTTAACCATGCGAGATCACGTTTGATGGCCGTCGTCCCAACATAAAGCCGATAACTGTCGTCCGTAAGCCTGAGGGCGGTAAGGTCACTTTCGATGCCGCCGCGGTCATTAAGCATCGCCGTATAAATCGCCCGCCCTGGTGGCCGGCTCATATCGTTGGCGCAGACCCGATTGAGAAACCGTTCCGCATCGGGACCGGAAACCAGTATTTTGCCGAATGTTGACTGATCAAAGATAGCCACCCGTTGATGCGCTTCGGTGACTTCCCGCCCAACCTGATCAAACCACACGGGCTTACCGAACGTCAGATCAGGTTCGCTTGATTTGTTGAAATACAAAGGCCGCTCATACCCATAGAACTGACCAAAATGCGCCTTGGCCTCCAGCCATTTATTATGCAGTGGTGTCAGGCGGATGTTCCGTCCACTCGACCACTGACGACCGGGAAAAGTGATTTCATAGTGTTTGCCAAGAACTTCCGGGACACGTGCTGACAGGGCTTCAATCGAATTAAAACAGTCGGGAAACCGTTTGGGATCGACCTCATGCAGGTCTGTTGGAGTAGACCCGTGGATGATGCAATGGGCTAAAGCCATGCCAGCCCCACCACCAGTCGCCACACCAACCGAGTTCATGCCGCACCCCAGGAACAGGCCTCGCGTCTCGGCACTTTCACCCAACAAAAATGCCCCGTCCGGTGTGAAGCTTTCCGGACCATTCAACAGCATTTTGACTTCAGCCGTCTCCAGCGCCGGCAACCGATGCAACGCGTTCATCATCATCGGCTCGAAATGATCCCAATCTTCATTCAGCAATCCGAAGGCGAAATCTTCCCCCAGGATGTCGGGGTCAATGGCCTTGCCCATCGGCTCAAAACAGCCAACCAGAAGCCCGCCTGAATCATCACGGATATAAAGATGTGAGTCATGATCGGACAGGGATGGCATGTTGCCGGAAATGCCATCGATGGGTTTGGTCAGTAAATAAAAATGTTCGCAAGGCCATACGGGAATTTCGACCCCGGCCATTGCCGCTGCCTTCTTGCTCCATAATCCGGTACACAACGCAATCGCCTCACAACGGACCACCCCCTTGTCGGTTTCCACACCAACGATTTTCCCCGCTGCGGTGAGAATGCCGGTCACGCCGGTATTTTCGAAAACCTTTGCACCACTCGATTTTGCCCCCTTAACCAGAGCTGCGCAAAGATCGGATGGGCTGACCCGGCCGTCATCCGGGGACCACACCGCACCCAGAACATCATCTGCATTCATCAAGGGCCAGCGCTCAAGAGCTTCATCACGTGAAATGGATTGAGCCCTGACGCCGAACAAATGAGCCAGAGACTCCTGGCGTTTGACGTGTGTCATGCGTTCTTCATTCGTGGCAATGGATAAAGACCCTTTATTTATCCAGCCGGTGGCCTGCCCCGTTTCTTCCTCCAGTCGGGAATACAGCGATACGGAATAACGGATCAAGTCCGTCAGGTTTTGGGTTGATCGCAACGCTCGCACCTGAGCCGCCGAATGCCAGGTCGTTCCTGACGTCAGTTGGTTACGTTCAAGAAGAATTGCATCCGACACCTTTTCCTTAGCGAGATGATAGAGGGTTGAGCAGCCCATCACGCCGCCACCGATAACAACGACGGAGGCGTGCTCGGGAAGCGGAGGACCGATGGTCATACGTCTTCGTCCCAATAAAAATTATTGGATCGCATCACGGTGTCGTATTTGGCAATCGCCTCAACCGATCCCTTTCCGCCCTTAATGGCAATGACTGAGCTTAGTATCTCAAGGGCCGTAGTCGTGCTGATCACGGTAGGGAAATAATGGGGACTGACTGTGCCGACGATGACGGCAGCATCTGCGACCTGCGCCAATGGCGATGTATGCCGGTCCGTAATCGCCGCGATCTTTGCTCCCCGGTCTTTTGCAAATTGAAGTGCCAGAACCGTGCCTCGGGCATAGGGTGCGATAGAAACCCCCAACACCACATCTTCGGGCTGTAGGGCGACAAGTCCATCAATAGGAGTTGACCCGCCGATAGGGACTACTTCCATATTTGGCAGCACCATACGGCAGACATAATGGAAACTTGATACAAGACCGTGCATGGCACTGACCCCAATCACGAATATTTTGCGACCACTCATCAACAGGTCGGCAATCTGCTCAATGTCTTCCGTAAAGGGGGCTTCGCCAAATTGCCTGATGCTGTCCACGGCCTCAGCTACCGTACGCCCAATAACTCCAGACACGCCATCTTGCCCGGCGGCCTGATGCAGGTCTCGGGCTCGCTCGCCATAGCGGTTACGGGTGATACGATTTTTGAAGATTGCACGAAAATCCTCATAACGTTCGAACCCCATTCGCTGCGCCAGACGCAGCATGGTCGGAGGCGAAACATCAGCATCTGAGGCCAGCCGTCGCATCGAACTGACGGCAACAGCGTTAGGGTTATCAAGAATTAAACGTGCTGCCCGGGCTAACTGAGGACTGAATTCTGGTAGCTGGCGTGAAATATCTCTTAAGACCTGATCCACAAATCACCTAATATGTAACATTTGTTACATTCATCGTACCCTTTAAAATCAATATATTTCAAGAGTATTTTTTTTGCGGGCTCAGGGTTTATATTGACACAAGTAACAAATGCTTCTTACACTTTAATGCTGGTTGTGATCGATGCTGAATTGATTGTAATGTTATCTGGGGAATTTCAGACCAGTTTTGAAACAACAATGGCGGGGGAATTTACTCCGCGACCACATAAGACAGGGAGTGTTCAATGATGTTAAAAAAGATTACCCGTAGCGTATTAACCGTCGCTGTTGCGGCTGGCTTTGCCATGACAGTCACATCTGCTGACGCCGCCAATGACCGTTTCAAGAAGGTTCTTGAACGCGGCAAAATCGTTGTTGGCGTCAAGGCCGACTACAAACCTTGGGGATTTCGCGATCCCAGCGGCAAGCTGATTGGCATGGAAATCGATATGGCCCATGACGTCGCCAAAGCCTTGGGTGTGGAGCTGGAAATGGTTCCCGTGCAGTCGTCGAACCGCATGCAGTTCCTGCAACAAGGTAAAATCGACCTGATGATTGCCACAATGTCGGACAAAGCCAACCGTCGCAAAGTGGTCGGCGTTCCTGACCCCAACTACTACACGTCGGGCACCAACGTACTGGCCAAGAAAGGTGTTGTGAAGTCCTGGGGTGACCTAAAAGGAAAACCGGTCTGCGGCAAGCAAGGTGCCTTCTATAACAAACAGGTCTCAAAAAAGTACGGTGCGAAAATTGTTGCCTTTGTTGGCAATGCAGAAGCCAAACAGGCGCTGCGTGACGGCAAGTGTGTGGCTTGGGTGTATGACGACAGCTCAATCATGGCCGATCTGGCATCCGGCGATTACGGCGACTATGAAATGCCGATGATGACCGAAGACGACACACCTTGGGCGTTGGCCATTCCCCTGGAAGAGAAAGACGGCATCTGGGGCAACTTCATGTCTGGCATGATCTACAACTGGCACCGTTCAGGCCGGTTGATCGAACTGGAGAAAAAATGGGGCATTCAGGCCACCCAGTATCTTGTCGATATGAACAAGAAATTTGAAGCCTATCAGCCGAACTAATACTGATCCGAACCGGTGTAGCGCCCTAAGTTTAGGGACCTGCATCGGTTCTTTTCGGACTGGATCAGCCGTATTTATACCCTGCCCTTGAGGAGTGACCGATTGTGTTTGATCTGATCGCGCCTTTCTTCCAGCAACTCTATGACGAAACCGGTTGGAATTTCGTCATGTTTTACGAGCAGTACGAATGGGACCGTTTTCTTGCGGCCATCGTCGTTTCGTTTGAGTTGATCATCGCCTGCCTGTTCTTCTCATTGGTGGTCGGCGTCATCGGTGCCTGGGCACAAGGTTCGCCGGTCCGCCTGATCCGTTTGTTCATGGCCGGCTACATTCAGTTTTTTCGCAATACCCCGCCCTACGTGCAGTTGCTGTTCTTCTTTTTCGTGCTGGGTAACTACACGCCGCAAGTCGATATGGGCGGTTATTATGAACCGATGATCAGCAGTTTCGGTTGGGCCGTCATTTCCATGAGTTTCTTCGCTGGCGCTTATAACGTCGAAATATTCCGGGCAGGTATCGAGGCAGTTCCGGAATCGACCGTCGAAGCTGCTGAGTCACTGGGGTACACTCGGTTAAAGTCATATATCTATATCGTCCTGCCCTTGGCCTTCCGGGTTAGTCTGCCGGCCCTTAACAACAATTTGGTCAACCTGTTGAAAACCACCACACAGGCTTTCGCCATCGCTGTGCCGGAGATGCTCTATACGCTGGCCCAAATGTGGTCCGACAACGTCAATGTCGAGGAAATGATGATTGTGCTGTTTGTCTACTACGTCGGTTTGGTGGCGGTTTTGGTGTGGGGAATGCATAAGTGGGAACAGAAGATGAAAATCCCGGGGTACGGCTGAAATGAGTGTGAAAAACATCCCTGGACTTGATCGAAACACTGCCCCGACGACCGATCTTCCTGTTCTCAAACCGATCTCAGAACAGGTCACTGAAACCTGGAAATGGCCAACCCTTGAAGGCGTGCCCAGACTGGTCATTCCGGGCTGGATGGTGGCCCTTGCAATGATCGCCTTCGCCTTCAGCGTTGGCCTCGCCCAAGCCCAATCAGGACCGCAGAAGGTCGAGTTTTGGGTTGTTTTCCCGCAATGGTTACCGTTCATCATGGAGGGGTTTGCTCTCAATCTGGCGATCAGCTTCACCGCCATGCTGATGGGAACCACCATGGGCGTTGGCCTTGGGTTGGCCCGGATATCATTGCTGGCGCCAGTCCGCAGGGCATCCTGGTTCGCCACCCAATTTTTCCGAAATTCCCCATGGCTGGTGTTGCTGTTCTGCTTCATGCTGTTGCTGCCCTACCGGGTCAAGTTTGGGGGTGTTGAGTATGATATCCCCGGCTGGACAAAAGCAGCGTTTGCACTGTCGCTACCCATCATGGCCAACATCTCAGAGATCGTCAGGGGGGCCGTGCAGTCACTGCCGCTGGGCCAGTGGGAATCAGCCGAAAGTCTCGCCTTCAATCGCCGTCAGACGTTGTGGATGATTATCCTGCCGCAATGCTTCAAGCGGATGATCCCGCCCTGGATGAACTGGTACGCGATCCTGACGATGGCGACACCGCTGTGTTCTATCCTGGAAGTTCAGGAGATGATGAAATCAACCCGTGAGGCCCTGAACGCGCTCGGCGACAAGCCGGATTTGGTGGCACCGTTCTATACCTTCGTGTTGGTCGTTTTCTTCGTTTACATTTACCCCATTGCCCGTTGGACCATTCGCCTGGAGCGTAAATACGCGGTCAAGGTATAAGGAAAGAGACCCTGTCATGAACACGGAAACGAACTGGACGCCGGATCAGCCGATGGTCGCCATTAGTGGCGTGCACAAATCTTTCGGCGACCTTGAAGTCCTCAAAGGTGTCTCCTTCGATGTAATGAAGGGCGAAGTGGTTTGTGTTATCGGGCCGTCGGGATCCGGAAAATCAACGCTGATCCGTTGCGTAAATGGTCTGAACGAATTTCAACAGGGATCAATTCTGGTCGAAGGCCAGGAAGTCAATGACCCGGAACTGGACAAACTGACGTTGCGTAAAAAGGTCGGCATGGTGTTCCAACAGTACAACCTGTTTCCACACAAGACGGCGCTGCAGAACGTCATGATGGCCCCCATCCATGTCTTGAAACAGAATGCCGACGAAGTTGAGGTCAGGGCTCGCCAGTTGATCAAAAAGGTTCGGCTGGAAGGTAAGGAAGACAGTTATCCGGGCGAATTATCCGGCGGCCAGCAGCAACGCGTCGCCATCGCCCGCTCCCTCGCCATGACCCCCGACGTCATGTTGTTTGACGAGGTCACCGCAGCCCTTGACCCGGAAACCGTGAAGGAAGTGTTGGTTACCATTCAGGATCTGGCCGAAGAAGGCATGACCTGCATTCTGGTCACTCATGAAATGGGTTTCGCCCGGGAACTTGCCAATCATATCTATTTTACGGATCGTGGCGTCATCGTCGAACACGGCTCACCTGAAACCTTTTTCAACGATGCTAAAGACCCCAGAACCAAAGAATTCCTGAGCCAAATCCTCTGATCCACACCCGCCATGAATATCTGACTTGATTTAGGCTACGATGAGGCAGAGTGTCCCGGGCTGCTTCTTTATTGTTTTTCAGGCGCACCGATGCTCAACCCAAATGACCGCCCTTTGGCCGGAATAGGCTTCTTTGTCACCGGTGCCCTGTTTCTGTCCGTTATGGATGGCGCGGTCAAATGGCTGCTTTCAGGCGACATCGCGGTCGTTCAAATCATTGCTTACCGAGGCTGGATGGTGCTGTGTGCGTCTTTCCTGATGCTGCCGTTATATGGTGGTTTCAAAGCCATCAAAACGGCACGGCTGAAAGGTCATGGCATCCGTGCGGCGATCGGCTGTCTGGCGCCGTTCCTGTTTTTTGAAGGACTACGCCATCTGTCTCTGGCCGATTCAGTGACCTTGTTTTTCGGTTCGGCCTTTTTAATGACAGCGATTTCCGCGATTTTTCTGGGCGAGCGCGTCGGCGTTCACCGCTGGAGCGCCATTGTCATCGGTTTTGTCGGCGTCATTATTGTGACCCGTCCGGGTGATGCCTTCCAGACCGCCGCCCTGCTTCCAGTCGGGGCCAGCCTGTGTTACGCGATTTTTTCAGTGATGGGGCGCTGGCTCAGCAGGACCGAAAGCACATTTTCTTTGGTCTTTTATTACAACGCGGGCCTGACCTTCTTCATGACCTGCGCCCTGCCCTTTTTCTGGAAACCGGTCGAGTTGGATATGGTTGGCGGCATCGGCATCGTCGCCGCCCTCGCCCTGTTGGGTCATATGACCATGCACCACGCCTATCGGCTGGCACCGATTTCCGTCGTCGCGCCTTACGAATACAGCGCGTTGGTCTGGGCCGTTCTGCTCGATTATTACGTATTCGATACCACGCCAACCCCGGTCACCCTGATCGGTGCCGGGATCATTGTCGCCAGTGGCCTCTATATCGTTTACCGGGAATCGCGCACCGGTCACGACAGCTTGCCCATTGAAAATGTCTAAGACACCAAATGTTTAAGAGATTGGCGTCTGCATAACCGACACCAGGCGTTTCACATCACGTTTGATCTCGTCTTCCGTCAAACCAGCATACCCCAGAACCAGCCCTTCAGGTTTTTCCGACCCTTCGTAAAAAGCCGACAGGGCCCGTACGGTTAACCCGGCATCAGCGGCGCGGCGGGCAATATCGTGATCAGACAGCGCACAGTCAGGGCCAAGCCCGGCAACCAGATGCATGCCTGCTTCATGAGGGGATGCAGTCAGGAGTCCGTCCGCCTCGGCTTTCAGGGCATCAATCAACATCTCCTGACGCGCCGCGTAGAGGCCGCGAAGGCGGCGGATGTGAGAGGCGAAATGCCCGTCCTCGAAAAATGTATGCAGGGCCGGTTGCAGGGCCAACGCGGGTTGGTCATCAATCGAGGCGCGCAATTCGGTGAACGGCCCAAGCAAAGCTTCGGGGATCACGATATACCCCATCCGAAGGGCCGCAAACAGGACCTTGGAAAACGTCCCCACATAGATCACCCGCCCTGACTGGTCGAGGCCCTGAAGCGCCGATAGCGGTTTGCCGCCATACCGAAATTCGCTGTCGTAATCATCTTCAAGGATCCAGGCGTTGGCCCCCGTTGCCCAATCGAGCAACTCAAGGCGGCGGGCCAGTGACATGGTGACCCCCAGCGGATATTGATGCGACGGCGTGACGGCAGCAAGCACGGCGGTCGGAGCCTGTCGGCGTCCCGCCTCAACCGACAAACCCTCGTCATCAACGGCGATGTGGTTGATCCGCGCGCCCGCCGCCATCAGGGTTGAGCGCAACCCCACATAACCCGGATTTTCAACCCAGACATCATCGCCGGGATCAATCAGGGTGCGGGCAATCAGGTCGAGCGCCTGCTGGGCCCCAGACGTGATCATGATCTGCTCCGGTGTGCAGCGAAGTCCCCGCACTGCCCCCAGATAGGCGGCGATGGAGCGCCGGAGCGGCAGGTACCCGCCAAGATCGCCCGAACACAACAGATCATGCTGCGGATGGCGCCAGAACTTGGCGATGATCCGGCTCCACAATTGAAAGGGAAACTGTTGCAGGTCCGGCAGTCCCGGACGGAAAGCCCGCGCGCCTTTGGCGGAGTGGCGATTGCGGTAATTCATACCGGTCATCTGCTTGGAAAGCGCCGACAGTTTGCCAGCGGCAACGGTTGTCCCGGCCTGCGCGCCGGCCAACTGACGCGCACTCAACAGGTCTTCGGGCAAGACGCCGGAGACCTGGGTCCCAGACCCCATCCGCCCTTCGATATAGCCTTCCGCATACAACCGCTCGAACGCCCCGAGGATGGTATTTCTGGAAACCCCCAATTCTGTCGCCAGGGCCCGCGTCGCCGGCAGGCGGGTCCCCGGTGTCAGTCGACCGGCGAGAATGGCCGCCCGGACCTGATCAAATATTTGAGCCTGTAACGGCTCGGGCCCGTGGCGATCAAGAGCCAGTGACAACAGCGGTGATTTCGACGCACGCGGGGGCATATCAAACTCTTTCTAATTGGTACTATCAAAAATACCATAACGGCTCTTTTTGAAAAGCCGCTTTGCGCATAGATTTACACTGCAAAGCCGATTTGCAAGTAGGTTATACTTACACAAGACTTCAACAAGGATGATCCCGATGCCTCAAGAACTCCCCAGCGTATGCCCCATGGACTGCCCGGACACCTGCAGCCTTCTGGTTACCGTCGAAAATGACCAGATCACCAAAGTTCGAGGATCTTTTGCCAACCCGCTGACCAACGGCGTCATCTGCAACAAAATATCCCGCGGATACCCTGAATTTGTGCATGGCCCCAACCGCCTGACCACGCCGCTCAAACGCACAGGTGTGAAGGGCGAAGGAAAATTCGAGGCCATAACCTGGGACGAAGCCCTGGACACCGTGGTTGAAAAGTTCACCACCATCATCGATCAGTACGGGGCCGAGGCCATCCTGCCGTTCAACTACGCCGGACCGCACGGCAAAATCTCCGGTTCCTCCATGGATGCCCGGCTGTTCAATAAAATGGGCGCAACCCGGCTGGACCGTGGGCCGCTTTGTGGTGGGGTGCGTGGCCTCGCCTATTCAAGCCTGTATGGCGCCATGCCCGGCACCCCGCTGGAGCACGCACGGCAATCCAAACTGATCGTCGTCTGGGGCAATAATGTGACGGTATCGAACCTGCATTTTGCGGCGATCATCAAGGACGCCCGAAAGAACGGCGCCAAGCTAATCGTCATTGACCCCAAACGCATCAAGGTCGCCGAACAGGCGGACCTGCATCTGGCCATAACCCCCGGCACGGATGTTGTCCTGGCCATGGCCATCGCCGCCGAGATCGAACGGCTGGGCGGCATCGACCGCAACTTCGTTGACGGCTGGGTCCATGGCTTCGATGCCTACATGGAACGCGCCCGCACCGTGTCCATCGAGCACGCCGCCGAGGTCTGTGGCCTCGCCGCCGATGACATCCGCACCTTTGCAAAACTCTATAGCGAGACCTCACCGGCGATCATGTCGGTCGCCAATGGCATGGAACGCAGCCGCAGCGCCGGGGCCTCCATTCGCGCCGCCGCCGTGCTGCCCGCACTGGCCGGTAAATTCGGTGTGCCCGGCGGTGGCCTGATCATGAAAGCCGGAAACGCCTTCCCGGCAACCGGCGACCGCCTGCAACGACATGATTTCATTGATCCCGATACCCGGGTCATGAACATCATCGACGTCGCCAAACATGTCCTCGACGAAAACCTCGACCCACCGCTCAAGGCCCTGTTCATCTACAACCACAACCCGGTCGCCGTGCACCCCGACCAGAACCGCATGATCCGTGCATTGTCCAAAGACGACCTGTTTGTTGTCGGCTGTGACGTGGCGATGACCGACAGCATGGATTACGCCGATATCATCCTGCCCGCGGCGACGCATTTCGAATTCGATGATGTCTACGGGGCCTATGGACAGCAGTACCTGCAACGCGCCCAACCGGTGATCCCGACGGTCGGCGACAGCCTGCCCAATACGGAAATCTTCCGCCGCCTAGCTGCCCGGTTTGGTTACGATGACCCGGCCTTTCTGGCCGACGACCAACAATTGATGGACGATGCGCTGGACGGAACTGATCCACGCCTCGAAGGCTTGCGCCCGAGCCAACTTCCCGTCGACCGCGCCCTCTATATGGGCGCCAGCGGAACCGATGGGGACGACACCCTGCCCTTCATCAACGTCTTCCCGGACACGCCGACCGGCAAGGTCGAAATTTTGTCCGACGATCTGGAGCGCCGCTACGGCGAAGGCCTACCGGAATTTAAGGCCCTTCAGTCCGACTTTCCGCTGTTCCTGATCAGCCCGTCATCGGACAAACGCATCAACGCCACCTTCGGCGGTCTCGCCATGAGCGACGGCCTGGAGGAGCTGGAAATGCACCCGAACGACGCCGCGGCAAGACGACTGGAAAACGGCATCACGGTCCGCGCCTGGAACGACCTTGGTGAAGTTCACCTCAAACTGGTCGTCACCGATGCTGTGCCCGAGGGCACCCTCTATTCACCCAAAGGCGCGTGGATCAGGACCAGCGACACGGGCCAGACGGTCTCCGCCCTGATCCCCGGAACCAAGGCCGACATCTGCGAAGGGGCGTGCTACAACGACACCCGTGTCGAGGTGGGGGCTGTGGTGAATTAAAGCAACTCCGTTACTGGTGAGGTCAAGCCCGCCGGTGATCTAATTAAATCACCGGCCGCTGGAGTGCGACATAATACCCGCCGGACCACATATACGGCTTCATGTCACATGATAAAGTCGTCAGACCCGGGGCGGCATCAACAAAAAAGTCAGGGCTATAATAGTTGTGACAATTTATGATGTCGCTCGTTTCACGTCGGCCTGGAATGAACGTGAATACCAGCACGCCTCCGGGGGCCAATCGTTTACTTGCCAATGCGATCACCTCTCTGCCCGCCACATAATCCAGCAGCATACAGGCGGTAATCAGGTCATATTCCCCACGATCTGCCGACAGGAATTCGACGACATCGGACTGAATTGTGACGTCGTAACCGGCCTTATCTTTTGCATAAGCGATGTAATCTTCATCAAGATCAATACCCGTCAGGTGTCCAACACGATCCCGAAGTTTTTGCCCAATACCTCCCGGTCCGCACCCCAGGTCAAGGACTCTCCAGGAAGGTTGGGTTTCCGGCAGAAAGGAAAAAAAAATTTCAGCGGTACGAGTAAAATTCCGCTCAGAGGAATACCGCTCCGGCGTATCTTTGCCAGTTGACCCTGGAAGGTTCAACTCCCCAGATGTATTGGCGACGATGGTATTGGCCGTGATCACATCTTCGTCCATGCCCGCCAATGCCAGAACGAACGGAAAGAAGCGTTTGCCCAGTGAGATAAACGCCATGTCCAAGTTCTGAAACATCCCAAAGGACGCATCGTCATATCTTTCCCCGGGAAGACAGGCCTTCCAGCTAGAAGCAAATTTTTGCAGTTCGGGAAGGGGTGAGTGGTTTCTGTAAAGAGAATATCCAAGCAGCCATTCCAGCTGCACCCGCCACTCCGCCATGAAATTTTTCTCGCGGCACTGTCGTATGACCTTAATTTTAGTTTGGATAAGTTCATTGATGTTTTGTGGTGACATCATTTCCATGACCGGTTCAGCTGTAATGAACAGTTCATACAAAACCTGTGGCTCCGAATGAGCCTGGAATGAAGACCAAAGCGCTTTCGCACCCTCATGATATTGTTGATTTTTTAAATGCAACAGACCTTCAAGTCGGTCCTGTGCCCATGGCATGGCACTGGCCCTGCGAAGAGCCTCAAGTGATGCGACCACTTGGGCAATGTCATTTGAGTAGAACGCATCTACCCCAAGCTGCAGCTGCTCTTCTGGAGCCATTGAACATTCACCCCGCATGCCAGGTATTCAGTGCAAATCCTGTCTCTAACGCCTTCGTACCCACTCTTAAGGCACCTATTAGTTTACCGAACAAAATCCCATATATGAAAGATCGAGGCAACCTACTAAAACCCTTCTGCGCCCCCGCTCACTGTTCTGCATGGCCGCCCCCCTGAAATCTCAGCGGAAGCCAACGCCTTCGCCACGCTGGCCTCGTTTGGAGATGGCGGCGGATGATCCTTGCGGTCGAGGGCCGATCGGAAGAGTGTCCCTACACGCGATACTGCGCGCAGTTCCTACAATTTAAATCAGATTTCTGACGGTGAGGTTATGTCTGATCACGTCCAGAGAACGGACTTGATACCGGAGGGTTGTTGATTTCCACGTTTAGCCGAGAGAGGACATTTTCTTTTTTTTCGTATACTGTCAAAATGGAGAGAATGACCAAGGTGAGAACCAAATGCCGACCGAATTCAGACTTGCCGTTTCGACTCTGATGGACGAACCCAGCGTAACCTCATTGCTAACGGCATCGTATTCATCATTGATGGCTTCCAGTTATGATGACGTCGTTCTCAACCCGGCATTACCTCTGATGACAAAAGCCAACCCTACACTCCTGAATTCTGGGACATACTACTTGGCCTTGAGTAAAGATGGTGTGATCGTGGGGGCTGGTGGATGGACGAAGGAACGGCCTGGAAGCGGGGTCGTTCTGCCTGGGCTCGCTCACATTCGTCATTTCGCAACACACCCTGACTGGTTGGGATTGGGGATTGGCAAAGCAATCTATCATCGATGTAAGGAAACTGCCCGAATTAATGGTATTATACACTTTGAATACTACTCAAGCTTGAATGCTGAAAAATTTTACAGAACGCTTGGTTTCCACGCAAACCAGAATGTCGATCTCGCCATGGGACAGGGCATTTCATTCCCTTCCATACTAATGAAGACCTCTCTGTAGAAAGCAGATAACACCGTCTGCTTCGGGTCTGCTTGAGAGCTTTTAGCTGTTGTCAAATTTCGTCTGATTTAACCCTTTTTGTGAACGTTAGGTCTTGCACCGAAGACCGCCATAAAAAAACCACAGTTACGCGTTAAATAGACCATTCCCCGGATGATGTCCGGCAGGATGTGCTGGTGATTCCTTGGGGAACACTGTTTGCCCTTGTGAAGATACTGCTGTCATCCGGCCCGGGGCTGGTGACATTTTGTAGTGAGTAGCGATTTTGGCTTTTGTTCTGCGTATGTGGGAGATTGCCAATTCCCTCCTCCACCCTTGATGGGGGGAGGCCGGGAGGGGGGTGAAAGGTGCCGCAAACTCGTTGTTTTTTTTAGCGCACTCCCTCGCTTCATCCCCCCACCCTAACCCTCCCCCTCAAGGAGGGAGGGAATTTAATAGGATGATTGTGGCCCAACCGATATTGACGCGAAAACGTAGTGAATTGTGGTGTTTTGTCGTGAAATGTTGTGTTTTCAGAACCGGCCGTTCTGGAAATCATCAATGGCCTGGCGGATTTCGTCTTTGGTGTTCATGACGAACGGGCCGTAGCGGGCAATGGGCTCTCCGAAGGGGCGACCGGCGACGAGGATCAGGCGGCCGCCTGTTGAGCTTGAGATGCGGACCCCGTCGCCATCGCCGAGCACGGCCAGGTGATCGACCTCAATGCTTTGACCGGCGATCTCGGCCTCACCATCGAACACGTAAACAAAGGCCGTGTGACCGTCGGGGATGTCCTGTTCATGCACCCCGCCTGCGCCAAGCGTAATGTCCAGATAGGTCGGCTCGATGGCGATACCGTTGATGGGGCCGTTGATTAGGCCATCTGGTCCGTTGACCGTACCGGCGATGATGCGAATATCGGTGCCGGTTTCCGTGGTCACGGCGGGCACGTCTTCGGGGTCGATGTCCTGATAGCGCGGCGCGCACATTTTGCGGTCCGCCGGAAGATTGACCCAGAGCTGAAAGCCGCTCATTTCGCCTTCGCGCTGCTCGGGCATTTCCGAATGTACAATGCCGCGCCCGGCGGTCATCCACTGCACCCCGCCCGGACCCAGCAGACCTTCGGCGCCGGTGTTGTCACGATGGCGCATCAGGCCCTTGATCATGTAGGTGACGGTCTCAAAACCACGGTGCGGATGATCGGGGAACCCGGCGATGTAATCGTCGGGGTTGTCGGTGCCGAAGTTATCGAGTAATAAAAACGGGTCAAGCTCGGCCAGCATCTGCGAGCCGATGGAGCGGCGGAGCGTCACGCCCGCCCCATCCGATGTCAGTTGGGATTGCTGAACTTTGCTGATTGACCGAGGGTTTTTCATCGTCTCGTCCGGGCTCCGTTAGGTGTATCTCTCCATAGTACTTAAGTCGCGGGTTAAGAAAAGAAAGTCCCGTTAACATCTTCGTTATCAGGCTCGTCACATGTTCGTTTAAAGGTCCCAGTCTTGAAGGCGCGTTCAAAACTTGCTATCTGATGAGTATGCCTTGGGAAAAACAGTTTGAACGTGACGCGGTTCTGGAAAAAGCCATGCAGGCCTTTTGGCATCATGGTTATGACGGCACCTCGATGAAAGACCTGATCGCCTGCATGGGTATCAATCCGGGCAGCATATACGCCACATTCGGCGATAAAAAAAATCTGTATTGCCAGGCGCTTGAATATTACCAACACCAGTCCGGAGAGTTGTTCGCCGACTACGAAGAGAAATATTCTCCGCGCCGCGCCATCCTCGCGTTGTTTGAAAAAATCGCCGATGATGTTCGTCGCGGTCCGGAACACCGGGCGTGCTTTCTGGTCAACGCCGTCGTCGAAGCGGCACCCAAAGATCAAGCCATCGACGAGATCGCCAAGACCTGCCTGAACGACTTTGAGGCGTTTTTGCAAAAGCTGATCAAGGCCGGGCAGGATGAGGGCGAAATCGACCCGTCGCTCGACGTCCCCAAAACATCACATGTGCTTCTGGCGCTTATCGTCGGCGAACGGGTTCTGGCCCGGGGGCATTTGGCCGATGACGCCTTCGATGATTTTGTCAGTCAGGTAGACAAAATTCTCGGCTAAAAAAAAATTTGTCTGGGTATTGAACGCTCATTCAACACACATATATAAGTGTTGAACGATCATTCAATACCTAACCAATAAGGACATAAAAATGGATATCAAAAACTCGGTGGCTTTTGTAACCGGTGCCAATCGCGGCATCGGGCGGGCGTTCGTAGAAGGGCTTTTGCAGGCCGGAGCGGCGAAGGTTTATGCCTCAGCCAGAGATGTTTCGAAACTGGCGGACTTGACCTCGGACCCACGGGTGGTTCCGATCAGCCTCGATGTCAGCGATGCCGATCAGATTCTGCGGGTAGCAGCGGCCCACGATGACGTGACACTCTTGGTCAACAACGCCGGCGTCGCAGCGTTTCAGGGCCTGATCTCTGCTGACGACATTTCCCCGGCCCGCAGCGAGATGGAAATCAACTACTTCGGCACCCTGAACATGACCCGTGCGTTTGCGCCGGTTCTTGCTAAAAACGGTGGCGGTGCGTTGGTCAATCTGGCCTCCATCGCGTCCTACGTGAACTTCCCGGTCTTAGGCTCCTATAGTGCTTCGAAGGCCGCCGTGCATTCCCTAACGCAGGGTATCCGGGCTGAGCTGAATGCGCAGGGCACGCTGGTTCTGGGTGTTTATCCGGGCCCCATCGACACCGACATGGCGGAAAATTTCCCCATGGATAAAACCCCGCCGGCGGATGTTGTGCAGTCGGTTCTAAGCGCCGTCGAGAGCGGCACTGAAGATGTTTACCCGGACCCCGTGGCCGTCGAGATGCACGCCGGAATTCTGGGCGACCCCAAAGCCATGGAACGCCAGGTTGGCGAGATGCTGCCGGAGTAACGCCGCCCGCATTTCAGGTTCTGAAGATCAGAAGGCAGTTGCGGCTGCCTTCTGGTTCGATCAGGAGCCGATTTTCAGGTTTTCGATCAATCTACGCGCGGCGGAGGTGGGGTCGAGTTTGCGCTCCCCCGCCTGATTGACCAACTCGTCCAGTTGTTGGTCACGCCCGTGATCAAGGGCATCTCTGACCATCTCTTCGGCAGCTTTAAGGATGCGGGTTTCGGCAATCTTGCGCTGGCGATGTGGCCACTCGCCTGATTGATCGAGATGACCACGATGACTGAGGATCGTTGCAGCCAGATCCTCAATGCCCTCCCCGGTCTCGGCACTCGTGGCGATCACCGGCACCGTCCAGCCGAAGCGGTCACGTCCTTGTAATCCCAAATGTAACATGGACTGCAAATCGGATACGGTCTGCCCGGAATCCGGCCGATCACATTTCGACACGGCATGAATATCGGCGATTTCGAGGACACCGGCCTTGATCGCCTGAATGCCATCACCAAGCCCCGGCGCTGACACAACGACAACGCTATGCGCCGCGCCGGCGATATCGACCTCATCCTGCCCGACACCGACGGTCTCGATCAGGACAACATCATATCCCGCAGCATCCAGGACATCGACCGTATCCAGACAGGCCCGCGCCAGCCCCCCCAGTGCCCCTCGGGTTGCCAGTGAGCGGATGAAGACACCATCGTCGGTCGTCAGGTCTCCCATACGGACCCGGTCACCAAGGATAGCCCCGCCGGAAAACGGACTGGACGGATCAACGGCGACGATCCCGACGCGCTTGCCCAGTCCCCTGAGCTTTTGTGTCAGGGCCCGCACCATGGTCGATTTCCCACTGCCCGGCACACCGGTAAGGCCGACAATATGTGCTTGCCCGGCGTGGCGATAAATATCGGCAATAGCCTGACGACCAACGGGAAGCCGTGATTCAGCCAGCGACATCATACGGGCGATGGCGCGAGGGTTTCCGGCCAGAACACCCGCCAGCAAGTCCTCCGGTTTTTGTTGGGCGCTCATTCGTCTTCCTTATGGACGCAACGACCATCATATCCGGCGGCGACGTATTCCGCCCCCAGGTCACGATAGGCGGGCCAAATGTAATCGAGCATGTCCTGATCCCTGTCGCCAATTTGTCGTAACCGGCGTGCCGGGGTTCCGGCCCAGACCTCGCCAGCCCTGACCCGTTTTCCTGGCGCAACAAGGGCTCCGGCGGCAACCAGCGCGCCCTTTTCGACCACCGCCCCATCCATAACCGTTGCCCGCATTCCAATCATGCATCCCTCTTCCAGAACGCAGGCGTGAATTAGCGCCATGTGGCCGATGGTCACATTGTCGTGGATATAGGTTCCATACGTCCGGCTATCGACGTGAACGATGGTGCCATCTTGAATGTTGACGTTTTGACCAATCCGGATTTCATTCATATCGCCGCGCACGACGCAGTGAAACCACACACCACTGCCCGCACCGATTTCCACATCACCGATGACCACAGCCGTATGGGCGATGAACGCATCATCAGCCACACGAGGGGTCTTACCGCGGAAGGGGAGAATATTGCTGACCTGGGGCAGAGATCCAATCAATGAAAAATCGCCTGATTGCGTCCGCTCTCTTTGGCTTCGTATAATGCCTTATCTGCACGAGATAGTGCTTGTTCCGCAGTGTCGCCTTCGCTGAGAAGGTGTGTTCCACCAATACTGGCGGTGAACCGCACAATTTTTCCGTCGTCCGTTTTCACTTCGATTTTCTCAACCGCAGCCCGGATGCGTTCTGCCAAAATACCCGAGCCGGGCAGCGTCGTTTCCGGCAGCGCAACGACAAATTCCTCACCGCCGTAACGGGCAACAAAATCAGCTTCCCGAACCGCGTCCTCCAGCACTTTGGCAAACTCCTGAAGGGCGCGATCACCGGTGGCGTGTCCAAAGCTATCATTGATGCGCTTGAAATGATCGATATCGATCATCAGAAACCCTAACTTCTGACTATAACGAGTGGTGCGACGGGCCTCTTTTTCTGCGAGTTCCAGGAAATGCCGCCGATTGAACAGCCCCGTCAACCCATCCATCATCGCCAGGTAATGCAGCTTGTCTTCAAGGTGCTTGCGTTCGGTGATGTCAGTCGACATCCCCAGCAAAGCATAAACTTCGTTATTCTCATCAAGTAGCGGAACCTTGACTGACCAGAAATAGCGTTCCTGTTCGTCGTCAACAGTATCCACTTGTTCAACCGTGCTAAGGGTTTCGCGTTTTTCAAACACCGCGCTGTTATTGACCATCAAAGCCTGAGCAACATCCGGAGCATAAAAATCTTCAACGGAATTTCCGACGATTTCTCCTTGCGATTTACCTAACGCCTCGCAGACTTCACGGTTGGCATATTGGTATTTGAAGTCTTCCCCGACAATGTAGATCTGCGCACCCACATTTTCGAGAATTGTGTTCATTTGCGCTTCGTTGCGCCTTAACGTGCGTTCTGCATCTCTGCGCGCCGTCATATCATCCTTGATGCTGATGAAATGAGTTATTTCTCCGTCGCCGGCACGGATTGGCGTGATCGTGAGGCTTTCCCAATATATGGATCCGTCCTTGCGACGGTTCTGCAGTTCGCCGCGCCAATCGTCGCCCTTATTGATCTCAGCCCACATCTCAGCAAAGACTTCAGGTGTAGTCGAGCCTGACGCATAGAAACCGGCATTTTGGCCAATTGCTTCGTCAGCTGAATATCCTGAAATATCAGTGAACGCCTGATTGGCATATTCGATCACACCGGCCCTATCAGTGATCAATATGGCAGAACTTGATCCTTCAATGGCAGCCCGGAATAATTCTTCCGAAAATGGAACAGGGTCGACCATAACTCAACTTTCAACATATCAGTTCGTCATCATCGCGATGCACTATATCGCGATGCACTATAAGGTATGCAAAGTAGACATCTCAGCGCGACGACGCAACATCGTGAATATTGAAAATTGAAAATCTATTTCATCAGCTTGAGAAGGTCCTTGAATTCCGGAGTACAGGCTTTACCCAACCATTCGAATACCACCATTTCCGTCGTGACAATCCCTGCTCCGGCGGCGCCCAGTCGATCCAGACAGGCTTTTTCGCTTTCAGCAGTACGCGAGGATGTCGCATCAGTTACAACAAAAATCTGATATCCTTCCTCCATCAGGCTGACCCCCGTCTGCAATACACAAATATGCGCCTCCATGCCCGCGATTACCGCTTGCTTTCGGTTCAGGCCGCGAAATTTGGTGGCAAAATTCTCGTCCTTCATGCAGGAGAAATGAACCTTTTCAAGCACAGGCACATCGCTGGCTTGTTTTGCTAAATCAGGCACCGTAGTGCCAAGACCATTCGGATACTGCTCAGTCAACAATATGGGGACATCAAGCCGCTTCGCTGCCTGAATCAAAATTCCAGCGTTTTTGATCGTTCGCGCTGGTGCCTGCATCGCTGGCACCAGTCGTTCCTGCATATCAATAACGATCAGGCAGGACTCTTCCGGTTTAATGAGCATTTAATTCCTCTGGTATTTGGTTTTCTATTTTTCTATCTCGTCACAGAAACATCAGCATATCGCACTTAAGCACCACAGTCATTGACTTGTCGGTGATTGTGCCTACTATCCGGCAAATCCTGCCGATTCGCGGCATGATTAGAAAATTGAAAAGTCGTGGCTCCAGCGCCGACGAAAGAAACAATCACTTTATGAGTTTTTCCGATCTCGGATTGAGCGAAGACCTGCTTCGCGCCGTTGCAGATGCCGGTTATACGGAACCGACCCCCATTCAGGCACAGGCCATTCCGGTCGTGCTGATGGGCCGTGATGTTCTTGGGTGCGCCCAGACCGGCACAGGCAAAACCGCTTCCTTCACATTGCCGATGATTGACATTTTGGCCTCTGGTCGAGCCAAGGCACGTATGCCTCGTTCACTCATCCTGGAACCAACCCGCGAGCTGGCCGCTCAGGTTGCCGATAATTTTGATACCTACGGCAAATACCACACCAAGCTCTCAAAGGCGCTGCTGATCGGTGGCGAAAGCATGGCCGAGCAGCTTAAGGTGTTGGATCGTGGTGTTGACGTTCTGATCGCTACACCGGGACGTCTGCTCGACGTGTTTGAACGCGGTCATCTGCTGATGAACGATGTCCGTACGCTGGTCATTGACGAAGCAGACCGGATGCTGGACATGGGCTTTATCCCTGATGTGGAGAAAATTGTCTCCTTGCTGTCACCTATGCGGACCACGCTGTTTTTCTCAGCCACCATGCCGCCGGAAATCAAGAAACTCGCAGACAAGTTTCTGAGCAACCCGAAGGAGATTACAGTATCGCGCCCGGCGACGACGGCAGCAACCATCACGCAGGGCCTGATTATCGTCACCCATAAGGACGGCAAACGCCCTGGTGGTGGACAGAAAGAGAAACGCGACGCCTTGCGTCAGCTCATCCGCAGGGATGATCCGAAAAACGCATTGATTTTCTGCAACCGCAAACGTGACGTAGATGTCGTCTGGCGGTCACTCAATCGCCATGGTTTTGTCGCTGAACGTCTGCACGGTGACATGGCTCAGCCGGTCCGCATGGAAACTCTGAACAAATTCAAAAACGGCGATTTCAAATACATGGTCTGTTCCGATGTGGCGGCACGCGGGCTGGATATCCCGGAGATGAGCCACGTTTTTAATTTCGATGTCCCGACCCATGCTGACGACTACGTTCATCGCATCGGGCGTACTGGGCGTGCTGGGCATAAAGGTCATGCCTATACACTGGCCACCCCCGAAGACGCCAAATACCTTCAGGGAATCGAAAAAATCACTGGCAACGCCATCCCGGAACTGAAACTTGATGGGGTTGAGGAAGCCAAATTAGTTACCGTTGAAGACAAGCCGCGCAAACGACGCAGCAACAAACAATCTGCCAGTAAACCCGTTGAAGTCAAAGAGGTTACCGACGTCAAGGTGCCGGAGCCCCCCTCTCAGGCGACTGAAACGAAAAAACCGAAACGCCCTGCGCGCAAGGCGAAACCTGAAACGGCATCCACCGACTCAAACAAGCCGTTTAAAGGTCTCGGCGATCACGTTCCGGCCTTTCTTAAAATTCAGGTTTAATTCAACACGGACAACGCCGTTTCAGCGATGTCATTCAGATGCTCGCGGTTTGGGTTGGCCTTACCAATGACCATGACGCCGTTTATTGTGCTGGTCAGGAAGCGAGCCGTCGCACGGGCATTCTTGGTTGGCGAAATATTTCCCTGCTTCTGCCCTCGCTCAATCAACTGAAAGAACGTGTCTTCCATGACTGCAAATCCAGCGGCACAGCGTTCGGCCGCTTGGGTGTCCGATGGTGCCATTTCACTGGCGCAATTATTCATAAAACAACCGCGTTTACCGGACGGCGCCAGAATGCGATCAACCGCTCGCCCGACGACACTGGCGATGATCTGTTTTGCCGGGGCCTTCAGATCAACCACTGACCTGATTCGTACGGTTACGTTGTCACGGTAATGATCCATGGCTGTCAGGAACAGCTCGTGTTTGGAGCCAAAGGAATCATAGAGCGAGCTTTTTGATAATCTCATGGCCGCGGTCAGGTCTGTCATGGACGTACCTGAATATCCCCGCGACCAGAAGACATCCATCGCCCGGTCCAGAACAAGTTGGTGATCAAACTCCCGAGGTCGCGCCATGAGGGTCTCCTACACATTCATCTTTGTATAGGATTTTAGCTATTCAAGACCAATTGGTCCATAATTAATCTAAATACTATCCCTTGTGGCCTTGCCTTTGCCCTCACTCCATCAAATCTCCATGATTTGAGACAGGCTTGTGGTGGCTATGCCAAAGGCGATAACCGCCGCGCCAATCCATGTCATAAGACTGTAGTGTTCACCCAGAAAAACTGTCGCGGCAATCAAGCCAACTGCTGCTGCCACATATCCAATCTGGCTGAGCAGGACGGGACCCCCGCGTTGCTGCAGCCTGAAAAAAACTGGAAACGTAATTCCTGCTACAACCGCCTGCGCCAATGCTGCCCATGGTGCACGAGCGAGTTCGCCAATAGGTAACGTCCCATGTGTGATCAACAGCAGCGTCAAGAAGATTGCGACGGCAAATGCATGACTCCAAAACGCCAACACATCAGGCGAGGCACCATCAGGCCATCCCAGCGTTCGGTATACATTCCCACCGGCTAACGCCATGGGAATCAACAAAGCAGCGATGATCCACATAACTGGCGGTGCCTCGGGTGCGACACCTCTCGTCACCGTGACGATTATGGCTCCGGCTAATCCAAACGCAATGCCCATGGTTCCGACCAGTTTTGGCCCTTTGAGGCGGAACATCAACGCAATTGAGAGGGTAAAGACAGGAGACAAGGCAAACATTAGCCCGGTGTAACCTGAACCGACATAAGGAATAACCGAAAAAAGCAGCAGATTAGGGATCACAAATGAGACAACCCCGGAGACAACGATATAGCGGATTGTTTTGCCTTTGGGGATTGCTAGCCGACGCCCGGCGACAAGGACGGGAAACAGCATTGCAGACGCACCTAACGAGACGATCATCGCCCACATCATCGGCGAGACGCCCGCTTCATTGCCAATTTTCCCGAGTGGAAAATTAAACCCAATCAAAGTCCCGGTAACAAGCAGTAGAAAAACCGGACTCCGCACAAAGGCGCTCATTCAGGAAACACCCCGGCAAAGGCGATCTCGTTCATGGGCAGTCTTTGACTGGGTATTTCACGATCCTGAAGTTCGTCCGGCAACACCGAGGGGTCAGCCCGTTTGCCGATGGCGACAGCGATCTCAACCCGATAACGTTCCGGCACGATCAGGTCTTTATGTGACTGATCGAAATTAATACCCGCCATGGCATGAGCCTGATAACCAAGAGAAGTCGCCTGAAGGGCGAGTTGCGCCCATGCTGCACCGGCATCAAAGCTGTGCGTACGGGATCGTTTTTGTGGACCAGTCGCACCACCAGGTATGATGGTATCAGACAATACGATGACCAACGCCGACGTATATTGTGCCCAACCTGCATTAAATGGGTCCAAAAAACTCAGATAGGTATTCCAATGGGCGTCATGGCGATGGGAATACAGAAATCGCCAGGGTTGGAAGTTATACGCGGACGGTGCCCATCGCGCCGCCTCGAGGATTGTAAGTAGGTCTGACGAAGGCATTGAGGTTGCGTCATAAGCTCTTGGCGACCACCGATCGAGGAAAATTGGCTCTACCGGGTGATCCGGAGTTCGGTCCATGATCATCACAGACTCCTTTACATTTAAAGTATTCAATTGTAATTCTATATTTGATAATTCTAAATCAAATAATTTGATATCAAATTATATAAGGTCGTACTAATTATGGGTCAAGTTAAAAAAATCGAGTCTGCTGGCACCGCCCCTTCCGAAACCTCTATGTCTTCAATATTGGCGCAATGGCGCCGCGAACGACCCGATATCGATCCGGCACCAATGGCTGTGGTTGGAGAAATCTGGCGTGCAGGAGAAAGATTGCGTCAGGAAGTTCTGACTAATTGGTCAGATTGGGGCCTGGACCTTGCCGGAGCAGATGTGATCCTGACCCTTCGCCGACAAGGTCCCGGTGAAACCTTGTCTCCGTCGGCACTCTCAAAGGAGATGATGCTATCAACTTCGGCAATGACCAACAGGCTTGATCGTCTTGAAAAACGTGGACTGATCAAACGGACAATGGACCCCAATGACCGCAGAGGCCTAAAAATCATCTTGTCAGATGAGGGATTCTCATTGGCTGATAAAATGCTCGCCTCTCACGTCGAAACGGAAGAACGCATGCTTTCAAAATTGACGAATAGTGAAAGAGATCAAATTCGCTCACTACTCGGCAAAATTGGGAAGGCCCCTTAAGGCAAAGGTTCGCCAGAATTGGAAAATGCCATACTGACGTCCCGCTCCCAACATGACCCCCTCTATAGTCCAGACCTTCCCATATCTCCGCAAACGTCGATCAGATTTTTCACTTCACAAAACATTTTTTTATCCGATTACCCATTGTTGTAAAGAGGCCAACAAAGGCTTCAGATCGTTCAAAGTGAGCTTGATCAATTAACTTTCTCATTTCCTGGTGGGACAACACTCGATTGAGATGATGCGTCATCTCATACTCTGACATCATAGAATGAACCATTTTTCTCTCCTAGTATTGCTATACCCTGATCGTTTTCCAGGACACTCACTGCAACGGATATCATTGCACTGATTTGAAACTAAGCATTTGCATCCACCCGGACAAACGAGTTATCCTGACGTTTCAGTTAAATTTTCTTTAAGCGAATAAAATGCCTGCCGACCGCACACCGCCACTGAATGCTCTCCGCGCCTTTGACGCTGTTTCCCGACATATGAGTTTTCAAAAGGCCGCAGCTGAACTGTTCGTCACACCTGCGGCACTGAGCTATCAAATCCGCCAGCTTGAAGAGCATTTGGAACTTAAGCTGTTCAATCGACTCAACCGGTCTATTGAATTAACGGAGCATGGCCACCGGATTGCCCCTGGGTTGAGAGAGGGATTCGAGCGCCTGACTGTCACCATGCGCCAACTGACCCGAAGACGCTCGGGCAATACTCTTGTCATTTCTGCGGGCCCCGGGTTTACAGCTAAGTGGCTGGCACCTCGCCTGTATCGCTATCTCGCGCAACATCCGGACGTCGATATCCGAATTTCGGCAAGCCTGAAACTGGTCGACTTTCAAACTGATGATGTAGATGTCGCCATTCGTTTTGGGGGCGGAAGCTACCCCGGGTGTACCCCCATCAAACTTACGGGTGAATTCGTTACACCGATGTGTAGCCCTTCTCTGTTGACAGGGCCGACCCCCTTGAGGCGACCGGAAGACCTTATTCATCACACCCTCATTCATGACGATACCCACATTGGCGTATTTGAGCTGGCGACTTGGAGGGACTGGTTGGAAGCTGCCGGTATACAGGGTGTTGAAGCGGGACAGGAATTACATTTCGATCTTGCGAACCATGCACAGGATGCGGCTATTTCTGGTGCTGGTGTGGTGCTTGGGCGAACCGTACTGGCCCAGGGCGACCTTGATTCCGGGCGCCTTGTCGCTCCATTTGATCTGAAACTGAAGGCTGATTTTTCGTTTTATTTGATCGTCCACAAAGACCGTGCAGATTGTTCGGCTGTTCGCAGCTTTACTGACTGGATGTTCAATGAATGCGACGGCACCCAAAACATGGAAATTCAGGGACCTCCGGTGTAGACGTCGCAATCATTCTGGTACTTGATGTTTTTCCAATAGGACTTTCAGCGCCTTGGCCGCAGCGTGTTGCCCGTCCGCTTCAAGTGAGGAAATGAGCTCCATGAACAGCGGCAGGCGTTCAAGGCCAAAAGTTTCATCAAACCGCCTTTTCACATCAGTTGCAAATTCATCGCTCATATCCGAATCCTGCTTCAGGTTTTTCCTGAATACAGTATGGCTCACCTGTATGAACACGTAACAACAGGCAGATGAACGGGAAATTAAACCCGACACACGAGTAACGACGTTCTGATTACAGCCTGAGCTCCAAAACGTTGAGACAGATCAGTCGACGGCAGGGCTATATCAGGCCAGCCAATGGCGATGACGGGTCAGCATACATGCGCTTAGGCATTCGACCGGCCAGATAGGCGTCCCGACCGGCGTCGACTGCGGCACGCATGGCCCTTGCCATGCGGATCGGATCCTTGGCTTCGGCGATGGCCGAATTCATCAATACGCCGTCTGCCCCCAGCTCCATGGCAACGGTGGCATCCGAGGCGGTGCCGACACCAGCGTCAACAATCACTGGAACACTGGATTGTTCAACAATCAGACGGATGTTGACCGGGTTCTGAATGCCGAGGCCGGAACCGATGGGGGCTCCGAGCGGCATGATGGCCACGGCGCCCGCATCTTCCAGGCGCTTGCAGATGATCGGGTCATCGGAACAATACACCATAACCTTGAACCCTTCCTTGGTCAGGGTCTCAGTCGCCTCAAGGGTTTCGATCATTTGCGGGTAGAGGGTCTTCTGATCAGCAAGAATTTCCAGCTTAACCAGATCCCAGCCTCCTGCTTCACGGGCCAGGCGCAAGGTGCGCACGGCGTCGTCCGTGGTAAAACACCCCGCTGTGTTTGGGAGATAGGTGTATTTTTTTGGGTCAATAGAATCCATCAGCATCGGTTGATCGGGATCCGTCAGGTTTACCCGCCTGACCGCGACTGTGACGATATCAACCCCTGCCGCTTCACAGGCCCGCCGGTTAATGTCGTAATCCGCGTATTTACCAGTACCGATGATCAGCCGTGAGTTAAACTTCTGACCGGCAACAACAAGTGGATCATCATCGAATTCAGCTGCACCGTCCGGTGCGCCGCCGCCGATAAAGTGGACGATCTCCAGTCGGTCACCATCTTCCAGTCCGATGTCGGAAAACTGCGACTTGGGGACAATTTCAAGATTACGCTCGACGGCTACCTTTTTGGGATCAAGCCCGATTCGGCCTAAAAGCCCTTCCACGGTCAACGGGACCTCGAAATTCTGTTGTTCGCCGTTGATGGTTAACTGCATAGTGGTAAATCCGCCTGAATATCACAAAAACACTGAAGCCCCTCGCCCCAGAGACACTGATTATGGAGACGCTGGCAGGCCGGTTCAATACCCAGATTAAGGGAAAACTGGATGTTCCCTGTCCGGCAAGTCATGATATAACCAGGAAATTCGCAAAGGCTTTCTGAGACGATAATGAGCATATCCGTAATGGTCCTGAACGGGCCGAACCTGAACCTACTCGGCACCCGCGAACCCGGCATCTATGGGAACGAAACGCTGGCCGACCTAGAAGCCGCGTGCAATCGTCGCGGTGGCGAGCTCGGGCTTGTGATTGATTTCCGCCAATCCAACACGGAAGGTGAGCTGGTGGACTGGATTCAAGAAGCTCGGCACAAAGCGGATGCAATTGTCCTTAATGCCGGAGCCTATACCCACACATCTGTCGCCATACTGGACGCCCTGCTGGCGACAGGGGTTCCGGTGATCGAAGTTCATCTTTCCAACATCTATCAGCGCGACGAGTTCCGGCACCATTCTTATATCTCCAAAGCCGCCACGGGTATTATCTGTGGCCTCGGCGGACAGGGATACGAGCTGGCACTTGAGGCATTGGCTAAAAAACTGAACACTACGCAAGAGGCATAGAATATTAATGGCGAAAAAAACAGATATCGATGAAGACCTGATTCGCACACTCGCGGAATTGCTGAATGAAACAGGGCTGAGCGAAATCGAATACGGCAAGGATGGGTTAAACATCCGCGTCGCCAGAAACGTTAGCGTGGCAGCCGTGGCTCCCACGGCAGCACCAGTCATAGCGGCAGCCACAACCGCACCGGTGGACGACACAGACGACTTGGCCTCGCATCCGGGTGCTGTCGCTTCACCGATGGTCGGCGTTGCCTACACATCATCAGATCCCGATTCCCCGCCCTTTGTAAAAGTCGGCGATCAAGTGAGCGTCGGTCAAACCCTCGTGCTGATTGAAGCCATGAAAGTGTTTAACCCAATCACCGCACCAAAGGCCGGCAAGGTCACGCGCATCCTTATTGAAAATGGCAGCCCCGTGGAATTCGGCGCACCACTGATAATCATTGAGTAGCGCGATATGATCGAAAAGGTTCTGATCGCTAACCGGGGGGAGATTGCCCTTCGCATCCTGAGAGCGTGCCGAGAGATGGGAATTCAGACCGTCGCCGTACACTCGACCGCGGATGTTGATGCCATGCATGTACGGTTAGCAGATGAAAGCGTCTGTATCGGGCCGCCTGCTGCAAAAGACAGTTATCTCAGCATCCCGGCCATCCTTTCGGCAGCGACCATTTCAGGGGCTGACTCCATTCACCCAGGTTACGGTTTCCTGTCTGAAAACGCGGACTTCGCCGAGATGGTGGAAGAACACGGGTTTACGTTCATCGGCCCCAGCCCCGATCATATCCGCCTGATGGGCGACAAAATCGCCGCCAAACAGGCCGTTATGGAGGCTGGAATACCGGTGGTTCCGGGGTCCGACGGAGGCGTTGAGGACGCCGACTCTGCGATGCAGATTTCTAAAGACATCGGGTTTCCCGTCATCGTCAAGGCATCGGCCGGTGGCGGCGGGCGCGGCATGAAAGTGGCGCAGACGGAAACCGATCTGAAAGAAGCATTCGAAACAGCGCGGACGGAAGCCCTGGCCGTGTTTGGCAACGGTGAAGTGTATATTGAAAAATTCCTTGGGCATCCGCGTCATATTGAAGTTCAGATTCTGGCTGATCATCATGGCAAGGTCGTACACCTGGGCGAACGCGACTGTTCTCTGCAACGGCGCCACCAAAAGGTTTTGGAAGAAGCTCCCTCGCCCGCCCTCAACACCTCGCAACGCCTTGAGATCGGCGAAACCGTTTCTAAGGCCATTGAAAAAATCGGCTACCGTTCCGTCGGCACCATTGAGTTTCTGTTCGAAGACGGGAAATTCTATTTTATTGAAATGAACACCCGCCTGCAGGTCGAACATCCGGTGACTGAGATGATTTGTGGCATCGACCTGGTGCGCGAAATGATCCGGGTTGCGGGTGGTGCACCGTTAGGTTTCGAGCAGTCTGACATCAAGTTTTCCGGACATTCGATCGAGTGCCGGATTAATGCGGAACACCCCGAAACATTCATGCCCTGCCCTGGAACCATCAGCGATTATCATGCACCCGGCGGACTCGGAATTCGTGTCGATTCTGGGCTGTACTCGGGGTATTCCGTGCCACCGCATTATGACAGCATGATTTCAAAACTGATTGTCCACGGCAACAATCGTAACGAATGCCTGATGCGCCTTCGTCGGGCCCTCGGGGAATACGTCATCGATGGCATTCAAACCTCAATCCCACTGCACCAACGCCTGATGGCAGAGTCGGATTTTGTCAACGGAGACTATGATATCCACTGGCTTGAGCATCTGGTGTTCGGCGATGGTTCGTGAGTCGGGGCGGCCAACCGACCGAACTTTCCCCAGACCTATTACTGCGCGCCTATGCCACCGGCATTTTTCCGATGTCGGAAGCCCGAGACGACGATAAGATTTTTTGGGTCGACCCCGAAGCCAGGGGAATATTACCGCTCGACGCCTATCACATCCCCCGCAGCCTGAAGAAAGTTGTCCGCAGAGGCATGTTCGAGGCCCGATTTGACACGGCCTTTATTGAAGTGCTCGATCTTTGTGCCGATACCGCCCCTGATCGGGAGAACACCTGGATCAACGGCCCGATAAGAAATGCGGTCATTCGCCTGCATGAAATGGGCTTCGCCCATTCCGTCGAAAGTTGGCAGGATGGCGAACTGGTCGGCGGCCTTTATGGCATCGCTCTCGGCTCGGCATTTTTTGGCGAAAGCATGTTTTCCAGACGCACCAATGCCAGCAAAGTCGCCTTGGTCAATCTGTTGGCATTGCTACATCTTGGTCACTATCATCTCCTTGATACACAGTTCGTTACCGATCATCTGGGCACCTTCGGAACGATCGAAATACCGGCTGATGCCTACCGCGCCCGACTGGAAACCGCACTTAAATACCAGAGCCTGTTTCACAGCACCGTTGCCGAAGCCCAACTCAAACAGGCGGTTGATCGGGTTCTGACAGAATCAAGCCCGCGAAAACAGCCCTAGCTCTCTAAGGCGACCAGTGTCAAAGCCTGATGAGCCGTGCGCAGCGCATGCTTGCGTTTCAAAGGAGAGTTCAGGAACCGATTTACCCCTGCCAGCATCATCGGTAATGCCGGAGAGCTTCCGCACTCGCTAACGTCGTCGGCCAGCGCCGTCAAAATTTTAACAAGATGACTGGAGACGATGAATTCCGGGTTGCCGTGATCGTAGAGGCCTTCCATGCTTTCATGTAAAAATGCCGTGGGATCGGCAACCAGCCAATCAGTCTCATCTATTTCTGGATCCACAAACGCCGCGTTGCGTCCGAGAAAGCAGCCAAGTTGCAACAACCCCTGCGGCCATAAGTCAGGATAACGCCCACACAGATGTCGCACCGCGTTACCGAAGGTCAGGGCATGGGTGAAACTCAACCATGTCGTATTTTGCGATACCGGTTTGTCGGTTTGTTCCTGATACTTCATATCGTAATGCAGCAATTGCCAACCCGCAGCCTGCATCAGTGCGTCAAAAGTCTGCCCGGTCTCGGCGCTGCCGCTAGAAATAGCTTCCAGAATTTGCGCCTGTCGGCCACCGGTTAGGTTTTCAAGCGTGGGAACCTCGTCCCCCTTACCATCCCAGTTTTCCAGAGCAGGCGCGTAAGCTTTGAACTCCGGAATCAGGTCTTCGCGAGAAGCGTATATCAGTGAACGGACCATCATCAGGACGAGCTGAAGCTCCGTGCCCCGATCTTTAAGACGGGCGATCAATTGTCCCGTCTTGTAGACATAAATCAGGGCGTGGCCAAAATCCTGATAATGAGCCAATGCCGCACGGGTCAGCGCGGGCTCTATATCGGCATACCTCAACCCCGCGTCAAAAGCCCCGCGAACGAGTTTAGCGGCGGTCCCTTCATCTTCCGATCCGATCGCCTTGACCAGTTGGTCCGCGTCATAGGGATTACTTTCATCAGCGAAGGGATAACGAGGTTCACGCCGGGAATCCCAGGCAAAGTGCCCCACAGATTCAAGAATTGCCGTCAATCGTTTGGGCGACCCTGCCTCTTCGTTGGCGGCCAGAGCCAACCAGTCCGCCGTTGCGGCGACGGCATGGGTCGTACCGTACTCAAAACTCTCATATGTCCATTCAATGGTTTTACGAACCGCGTCAAGTGGGTCCGCTCCAACATGCATCAGTCGGGCGATCTCCCGGGCCATCCGGTCGTATTCATGACGGTCGAACCCGAGGCGGAGGCCGCGAAGCGCCTTCTCTGTAACATCCGCGGTACTCGGCTCAACGATTTCGACATATATGTCGTCCCCGTCCAATCGGGTTTCATAGACCGTAAGTTCATCACCACCGACCAGCGTTTCACCGCTGGACAGGTCAAATTTCCAGTTATGCCAGTTGCACGTCAGAATGCAGCCCGACGCCAAGTGGCCTTCTGATAAGGGGTATCCCTCATGCGGGCAGCGATTGTTGCAGGCATAGATTTTGTCGTCCCGGAGAAAAAGCGCGAGCTGCCGCCTCCCTGCCTTGGCCACAAGGTGGCCCTGATCCTCAAGTGCAGTCATTGACGCAAGTCGCACCCAATAGGACACGCCGGAAGCACCTTGCACAGCTATGTTATCGTCCTTCATATGATCACCCCAAATACTCGGCCCGCAGATGCAACTAACAGTCATTCTGTTGACATATTTTTGAAAATCACCCAAGTAACCAACTAGAACGAGTGGTTATATAGAGCGATATGATCACAGCGCAAGGTTAAAATTTCCCCCATCTTTTCAATGGGTTTATAGAATTTTTCACATATTTTTTAGGGATTTGTTCGAAAAATTACTTAAAATACAATCAGATCTCGAAAAAAATTAACAAATTTTATGGGTATTTAGAATGGAAAGCCCGAGGCAAATAAATTGAACCCCATGGCTGGAACTGTCAGGTAAACTAAACCTATTGTACGGGCGCGACTTGCGGAAGTGGGGATGGCGGCTGATCGCCTGCCCCATCTGAAATTTCACCTTCGCAATCAAGAACCCAGACGTCATAGACCGGATGCTCTAGTGCCGACAGGGCTGGTGATGAGGCAAACATCCATCCCCTGAATAAGCTAACCGTTGGTTCGCCACGGCGGACTTCCCAGATATCAAGAAAGGCTGTGCTTTCCGGCGTTTCCTCCGGTGGACGCTTGTCGCAGTGACGAGCGATAATCTCCAGCGTGCCAAAACGAACCAGGTCCCCGATCGGCGCCTTGATCGTATAGACCCGCGCCGTCACTTTGTCCAAGGCCTGCAGGACGACCGTATTGTGTGGAGTTGCCAGCGCTGCTGTAGGCAGAAATAAGCTGACCAGCCACAGGGCAATGAGTTGGCGGATTTTCAAAACCTTGATCAACGGTTGCCCTACTTATCGCCGCCTGTTGCCAGGAAGATGATTTCCCCGACCTGATCTTCCAACGAGCGGAAGTCTTTGGTTTCCGTAATGGCTCCGCCTGCAGCAATAGATTCTTTGGCGTTGCCGGGCTCAATACGCACGTATTTGCCACCAACGATGCCTTCACTGCCGATGGAAGCCACCGTATCAGCAGGCAGTTTCACGTCCGGGCGGATAGTCATGGTGACAACGGCATCGAAAGTCTCGGCGTCGAGTGCGCTGGATTTGACGGTCCCGACTTTGATGCCATTGATGCGTACATCACTGCCCGCCGTCAGACCTCCGATTTTGAAAAAGTTGGCGCTGACCTCATATCCAGAGATCCCTTTCACTTGTGCCGTTGAATAGGCAAAGTACAGGAACATTCCGGCGACCCCGAGGACCACCGCACCTAACACTGTTTCTACTGCATTACGTCCCATTACCTTACCTGTCCCTTATTTCTTCGACTCGGCTCGTTTAGCCTGCGCGACTTTGCCTTCTGATATGATCAGGTCAAGCAGGTCGGATACAATTACCGCGTCCTGTGTCAGAGAGAACTCGTCACCCGACTGCAGCGGTTCTTCCTCGGCCCCCGGTTCCAGCACGACGAACTTACCGCCAAACAACCCGTCCGTATGAATGGCGGCTGAGGTGTCCTTGGGAAATTTGTAGGTGCGATCAATATCCATGCTGACGACGGCGCGGAATTGGTCGTCCAGATCCATGGCGGCGACCCGTCCGACCCGGATGCCGCCCATGCGCACCTCGCTACCTTCGGTCAATCCATCTACCTTGTTGAATTTTCCGACAACGCGTGTGCTCGCGACCCCCGAATCAGAAACCGCATGCAGCCCCTGATTCATGAAGGCCAACACCAGGGCAAAGGCCGAAACCGTCGCCGCGCCAGTCCAAATTTCACGATTTTTGCTGTTCACGCTCAATCACACCCTTCCCGTTCGGGCGGATCATACCCGCCGCACAGGAGTGCGCCAAATCATTTTGGCGTCCAGGCCTCATAATCGCCGGTTGCCGCCGCCCGGTTGCCGCCTCGATAGGCGTGGCCCTGCGGACGATAAGCCGCCGCCGTCCCGGTCATGTTTGGTTCATGCTCAATCTGCCAGTCTTTCTGGCGTGTCGATTCTTCGGTCAGTGGCTCAGCACAGGTATGATGCAGCCAGGCATGCCATTCCGGCGGAATCCGCGACGCCTCGACTTGACCTTTGTAAAGAACCCAACGCCGTTCGCGGCCCTGAAGCTTCTTACCATTCCGGCGATAATAGCGATTCCCGAACTCGTCAGTGCCAATCAATTCGCCGTGAAGCCAAGTCGTAAAAAGAGTACCTATATGCATGGCGTCAGCCTGTTATTCCTGTGAGCGGCAAGCCGCAGATGACGAGATTTAATATGGCACCTCACCCGACCGCCGTCCAGACCCGAGCACTTACTTTCATATTCACCGAATCCTCTTCGGAGTCGACATTTCAATATTGATGCTAGAGGAAGTAAACACCCCCAAACCCTCCAATTATTTCCCCTAAATTGCGGAACCTCGCGGATATTCGCCCGCCCACCGCTTTGTAGCGCCGATGACCATATATATGGCCGGACATTTCACATGATCAAAGCCGTAAAAGTCGTCCGTCTTCGATTCGGTGGCGGTTTTCTGCGGAGTCGCTAAACATCAAAAAACAGGCCATTCACACTATATAAAGTATTTTTTATTAGTATGACCCACGATATATGGTTTTTGCTGTTGCGGTCCGCAAATGATTGAGCTACATTTTGCAGCTGTTGCACCTGGGCAGACACGACATCTAGTATTGGTAGACGTGTAAGGCGGAATAACCGCCCCTAAGGCAGCATTTGGGGGGCCGAAATGGTCCATTATGAGGATGTAACCCGAGACCTTAGATACGTGGGGGAACTATGCGCATTTCGCGAACTTTTACGAAACCAGACCACTCTGCATATGCCGACTTCAAATTCCGGCAGACGGCGAGCGAGATTAAGAATCCGGACGGCTCCGTCGTCTTCAGCCTGACAGATTTTGAAGTTCCGGAGGGGTGGTCGCAGGTCGCGAGTGACGTCCTGGCGCAGAAATATTTTCGCAAAGCAGGCATTCCAGCGCGCCTGAAAAAAGTCGAAGAAAATTCCGTGCCCTCCTTCCTGTGGCGCAGTGTTGCCGATGAGAAGGCCCTGGCCAAACTTAAAAAAGAAGACCGGTACGTTGGCGAGACTAGTGCCGAAAGCGTATTTGACCGTCTGGCCGGAACCTGGGCTTACTGGGGATGGAAGGGTGGATACTTCGATGGCGAAGAAGATGCCCGCGCCTATTTCGACGAAATGCGCTACCTCCTCTGCTCGCAATCCGGCGCTCCTAATTCGCCGCAGTGGTTTAATACCGGCCTGCATTGGGCTTATGGCATTGATGGCCCTGCCCAAGGTCACCATTACGTTGACTTCAAAACCGGTGAACTGGTCAAATCCACCTCATCCTACGAACACCCCCAGCCCCACGCCTGTTTTATTCAGGCGGTTGATGATGATCTGGTCAACGAAGGCGGCATCATGGATCTTTGGGTTCGTGAAGCGCGACTGTTCAAATACGGTTCTGGCACCGGATCAAACTTCTCGCAAATTCGCGGTGACGGTGAGCCCCTGTCGGGTGGCGGCAAATCGTCCGGCCTAATGAGTTTCCTTAAAATCGGTGATCGTGCAGCCGGTGCCATAAAATCGGGCGGCACCACAAGGCGGGCCGCAAAGATGGTTGTCGTCGATATTGACCATCCGGATGTCGGGCAATTCATTCGCTGGAAAGCCATTGAAGAACAGAAAGTTGCGGCCCTGGTTGCCGGTTCGAAGCTGGCCAGTAAACACCTCAACGAAGTCATGGCCGCATGCAATGACAATGATCTGGACGGGGAAGATAAATATTCGCCCAAGGTCAATACCGAGCTAAAAAAGGCCATCATCGCAACGCGTAAGGCGATGATTCCGGAAAATTATGTGCAGCGCGTCATTCAGTTTGCGCGCCAGGGATATTCGGAAATTGATTTCCCAACCTATGACACAGACTGGGATTCGGATGCCTACCTTTCCGTGGCCGGACAGAATTCAAACAATTCGGTTCGTGTAAACGATGATTTCCTGGAGCAGGTCTTGAACGACGGCGACTGGAATCTGGTCCGCCGCAAAGACGGTGAAATCTGCGAGACCCTGAAAGCCCGCGATCTTTGGGAAGACATTAGTCACTCCGCCTGGGCCTGCGCCGACCCGGGACTACAGTTCGATACCACGATCAACGACTGGCACACATGTCCTGAAAGCGGACGGATCAACGCCTCCAACCCCTGCTCCGAATACATGTTCCTGGATGATACAGCCTGTAATCTGGCCTCATTGAACCTCATGAAGTTTCGCACTGCAGAAGGTAATTTCGATGTGCCCGCGTTCGAAGCCGCCGTCAAACTGTGGACCATCACGCTTGAGATTTCCGTGTTGATGGCTCAGTTCCCGTCGGCCCGTATCGCCGAACTGTCCTATCGTTTCAGGACCCTTGGTCTTGGGTTTGCCAATATCGGCGGATATCTGATGGCCTCGGGAATTCCTTATGACTCAACAGAGGGTCGCTCAATCTGCGCGGCGATTTCGGCGTTGATGACCGGCGTCTCCTACGAAACATCAGCTGAAATGGCGGACCAACTTGGTGCCTTTCCGGGTTACGAAGAGAACGCTGATCACATGCTTCGTGTTATCCGTAACCACCGGAATGCGGCCCACGGAAAGGAAGGTGGATACGAAGGCTTGGCCACCACTCCTGTACCTTTAAAAGCAAGTGAATGCCCGGATACCGATCTTACCAAAGCCGCAAGCAAAGCTTGGGATCGGGCCTTGGAACTCGGCACTAAGGCGGGATACCGTAATGCGCAGGTCTCCGTCGTCGCGCCGACCGGCACCATCGGTCTCGTGATGGATTGCGATACAACCGGAATTGAGCCTGACTTTGCCCTTGTCAAATTCAAGAAACTTGCCGGTGGTGGTTATTTCAAGATCATCAACGGGATGGTACCAACGGCCCTTCGCAAACTCGACTATACGGAAGAACAGATCAAAGAACTGATCGACTATGCCGTTGGCCGTGGCACGCTAAAAGATGCACCGGGAATTAACCATCAGGCTCTTCGGGAAAAAGGATTTACCCCGGAATCCCTGGCCAAGGTCGAGAAAACCCTTGGTGAGGCGTTCGACATCAAGTTCGTCTTTAACAAGTGGTCGTTGGGTGCGGAATTCTGCACAAAAACACTGGGAATTGATGCTGCCCTTCTCGATGACGTGACCTTCAGCATGCTTGATCACCTCGGGTTTTCCAAAGAAGACATCAAAGCTGCTAATGCGTTCGTTTGTGGCACGATGACACTCGAACATGGCCCCCATATCAAAGACGAACACCTACCGGTATTTGACTGCGCCAACCCTTGTGGTCGGATCGGTAAGCGGTGTCTGTCGGTCAACAGCCACATTCATATGCTGGCCGCATCTCAGCCGTTCATTTCCGGCGCCATTTCCAAGACCATCAACATGCCGAACGCGGCTACCGTGGAAGATTGCAAGGACGCCTACATGTTGTCGTGGCGTCTGGGTCTGAAGGCCAACGCCTTGTACCGCGATGGCTCGAAACTGTCCCAACCCTTGCAATCGCTGTTAATAGACGACGATGACTTGGAAGACGATGACAATGTCGAGGCAATTGCCGACGCACCGAGCCCCATTCGGGCGGAGATCGTTGCCGAACGTATTGTCGAACGGTTCATTGCCGAACGCGTGCGTCCGCCACATCGGCGCAAGGGATATACGCAGAAAGCCACGGTTGGCGGACATAAAGTATATCTGCGTACCGGTGAATACGAAGACGGACGCCTGTCAGAAATCTTCATCGACATGCACAAGGAAGGGGCGGCGTTCCGTTCCCTGATGAACAACTTCGCCATCGCAATTTCCATTGGCCTGCAATATGGCGTGCCGCTGGAGGAATTTGTCGAAGCTTTCACGTTCACCCGGTTCGAGCCATCGGGCATGGTTACTGGCAACGACACGATCAAGATGTCGACGTCAATTCTGGATTACATGTTCCGCGAATTGGCTGTGTCCTATCTGGGGCGCAATGACCTGGCCCATGTGGAACCGAAGGACTTGGCGCCGGACTCAATTGGCAGCGGATCTGATGAAGGCGATTTCCATACCGCATCCAAAAACACCATGGAAGTGGTTCAGAAGGTTGCCAGCCGCGGCTATATGCGTAACCTGATGGTTATCAGAGGTTCAAAAGATACAAGCGCACCAGCCGTTGCTGCCACCGGCACTGACGGCCCTGTTGCCACGGGCGTTCAGGTCTCCGCGCAGACTCAAGTCACGGAATCCTTCAATATGTCAGAGTCCGTAATTGAAAAAACCGACAATCAACTGGGCCACTCGCGCGAAGCCCGTATGAAGGGCTATGAGGGTGATCCGTGTGGAGAATGCGGTAACTTTACACTGGTGCGCAATGGAACATGCCTCAAGTGCAATACCTGTGGCGGAACAAGTGGGTGCTCATGAGGGATGAGATCTTTCCTATAACCTAAGATCCTCCCTGGGAAACTTGGGGTGTTTGTCGCTATTTTGACTCAGGCAAGCACCCCATTTTTTTGTCTAAATTCCTGATCAGCACAAAATCGTATGAAACTACTATCGACACACGCCTGCACTCCTTATAAGCTCTTATTATTAAATCAGTAAATTACCTATACCTGCTGACAAAAGCGGTTGTGGTTGGCAGTAAACATCCGGGATTGAGAATGCCCCGTATGGAGGGTCAAAACTAATGGCATCGAACATTTACGACATTTATCTGGTCGACGATGACCCGCTGGCACTGAAAGTAATGACAGCACTTCTGGAAAGTGCCGGGCATATGGTCGCATCAACGACCGACAGCAAGGGTGCCTTAGACCAAATCATTGAGCGGAAACCGGACTGTGTGATTTGTGACCTGATGATGCCGGAAGTTGACGGCCTTCAGCTCTGCAAGCGCATCAAAGAGATCGAGGATTTGGCCGACGTCAAATTCATCATGGTGTCAGCCAAAGCATATGAATTTGACCAAAAACGGTCGTTCTCTTTCGGGGCCGACGGATATATCAGAAAACCATTAAACACAGAAACCTTCGCTGACCAAATCAGTCGAATTCTTGATGGGCACATCGATATGACATTCTGGGGCGTCAGGGGCACATTACCTGCTTGTGGCGAAGACAGTCTGAAATATGGCGGCAACACGTCGTGTGTATCTCTGGAATTCCCACGTCAGCAGTTTTTTATTTTCGACGCCGGCAGTGGCATCAAGTCACTGGGCGATTATCTGATGTCCCAGAAACGGCGCCGTATCAGCGCCAAAATTTTCATCTCACATCCACATTGGGATCACATCAACGCCATCCCGTTTTTTGCCCCGCTGTATGTTCAGGGAAACGAGCTGGAAATTCTCGGCCCCAACCAGGGCGATATGACCATGCGCGAACTGATTTCGGCACAAATGGACGGCGTCTATTTTCCGATCACACTGGTTGAGTTTGCTGCTCGCGTCTATTTCGGCGACCTTGAAGAGGAAACGTTCGAGACCGACGGAATTGAGGTTCAGACAAAACTTCTTAGCCATCCAGGGAAATGTTTAGGATACAGGGTCAACTACGGTGGCCGCTCAATCTGTTATATTACGGATAACGAGATGTTCCTGGAAGATAGCGATTTTTACACCCCTCATTATGAAGCAAAATTGGCAGAATTCTGTAAGGATGCTGACGCACTGATCACCGATACCACCTATACGGATGAAGAGTATAAGACCAAGGTGGGATGGGGCCATTCCAGCATTAGTCAGGTCGTCAACCTGGCCAATGCCGCCAATGCAAAGAAATTATATTTGTTCCACCACGACCCTGACCAGACCGACAGTGATATCGACGCCAAGCTGGAAGCAGCCGTTAATCAGCTGTCGAAACTGAATTCCAATACTGAGGTCATCGCGCCTCGCGAAGGACAACGCTTCAAAATCTAAGCCGACCTTCGCCGCACCGTTCACATTTCAGACTGAGGATTGAACCATGGCAAGCACCATTGACGCACGACTTTCTGAACTGGGTATTGAGTTACCGACCCCGGCGGCACCGGCTGCCAATTATGTACCCTACGTCTCATCAGGAAACTTGGTTTTCATCTCTGGTCAGATAACATCATGGAATGGCGAGCTTCAGTACATTGGCCGTTTGGGTGATGGCCTTGGTGCCGATGAAGGGTATCAGGCGGCTCGGATTTGCGGCATCAATTTGCTGGCCCAACTCCGCGTTGCCTGCTCCGGTGATCTGGGCAAAGTTCAGCGTGTCGTCAAACTGGGAGGTTTTGTTAATTGCACCGCCGATTTTACCGACCAGCCAAAAGTGATTAATGGTGCATCCGATCTGATGGTCGAGGTATTTGGTGCGGAAACAGGCTCACACGCCCGCTTTGCCGTTGGCGCGCCATCTCTTCCCCTTGGTATTGCCGTCGAAGTCGATGGTGTGTTCGAAATTTCCTGAGGTTTCTCTGCGGATACGCGTTATTCACATTTGGGCTGAAGCGTAACCAGACCGTACCCGAAGATCGAATCTTTTCCGGATCGACCCAGATCCTTGCTGTGGCGCCGCAGCTCCTTAACCAGCCGTGCTCGACCACGGCTGCTGCCGAAGGCGATCTCAGACGCAATCATTGCGGTAATATAGGGCGTGGCAAATGACGTACCACTCATCACCTTTCCACCTTTCGGTACCGCCGTATAAATACGGACACCTGGGGCTGCAAAATCGATATAACTGCCCTGATTAGCGTGGCTGTATATCAAGCCTTTCGCATTGACCGCTGTTACCGCGACAACATGTTTATAGGCAGCCGGATAGGCCGGTTTATCGGCCCGCCCCCAATTTCCGGCGGCGGCGATCAGAGTCAGCTTCTGTTTCCGTGCGGCATTGAAAGCAAGACGCAGCGCTTTGTTGTCACTTCCCGCGACGCTCAGGTTGATCGCGTCAACCTTGGCCTTGGCGAGCCAACTCAGGGATTTGAGAAGACCAATCGCGGTTCCTTTCTTGCCACCGTTTTTATCTATTTCAAACATGCTGGCCGCCATTAGCCGGGCTCCCGGCAACAACCCGCCCCACTTAGGTGTTCCAACCAGCATGCCGGCAATAGCGGTACCATGTATCCTGGGTCCCGGGCGTCGACCCTTTTTGTGAAATGAGCGGAAGGTTATGTTCTGGTTTTTGAGTGCTGGGTGAGACGTATCAACTCCCGAGTCGATCATCCCCAAACGGACGCCCGTACCGCACCCGGCAGCGGCTATTTTCCAACCCATCGCGCCCCGCGCATGGACCCGGCCCGCCTGAGAAGAAAATGTGTGGTTGGCATCAATTGTCGCACCGGGGTATTTTCGCGATAATTCCCGAACAGCTTCGGGCACGGATTTCGCCCGTGGAATTTTGAGACGTACCATCGAAAACCCGAAACCTTCCAATATCTCGCTTTCCACCACCTGATAACCATCTCCGCTGACACCGGCGACGAACCCCTTCGGTGGATTGAGAACGACGACCTCACCGGGTTCAAACTGGTTGGACGGATCGTTCGGGTCCGGATGGAACAGCTTTGATCCGCTGCCCGATTTTCTCTTTTTGTCAGCTGCCGTCGAAGACTTTACCTTTCCGTCATCCAACACCTTAACCCTGGCGTAAGAGACTGAACCGAACCCGACAAGCGCTATACAACCGGTCAGAACAACTGCAATTCCTAGTTTTATAGAGGACAATTTCCCACTCCGGATATTTGAGAGAATATACCAGATTGCCGCAGCGAAGAAAATGGTAGCAATGGGCACGGGCGGCTTGGTCCGATACCTGCGACAAACGAACGGTAGTCTATCCCTCCGTTCAAATAGATTCAGGTCGCGCTTGATTTAGTCGGGTCCAGATTAGCAATTATGGTGGCTATCACCCCTGAAATTTCCAAGGTTCCTAACGTAGATGGAATCTGAAAGACAGATTTCAGATTTTTAACCTGAAGGCAGGCTTAGCCTGGCAGAAAGGCCGCCTGACGAAGAGGCCCCTAAAGTAAGGGATCCATTATACAGTTCGGCAATATCGCAGGCAATGGACAGTCCCAAGCCACTTCCTGGGATACTCTCGTCAAGACGTTGACCGCGCCTCAGTACTTCCTTTATTGAAACGTCTGGAATACCTGGGCCATCATCAATGACCTCTAATATGAAGGTGTTTGAAGCCTTATCGACTTCAGCATGTACCTGAACCTGCCGGCGCGCCCACTTGCAGGCGTTGTCTATCAGATTCCCAAGCATTTCCTCCAGATCCTGTCGGTCCCCGCGAAATGCTACGCCTTCAGTCCCGTTCATGGAGATTTCTATCTGGCGTTCCTCGTAAATGCGCCGAAGGGTCCGGCACAGCCCTTCGACGGCGGCGTGCACATCGGTGCGCGCTCCGAGCACGCCATGCGCTCCGGCGACCCTGGCTCTGGACAGGTGGCGATCAATTTGGCCTGCCATCAAAGCACTCTGCTCTATGATGGTATCACGGCTCTCCCCACTCAGTCGGTCAGCCTCATTGGTCAATACTGCGAGCGGCGTCTTCAGGGCATGTGCCAAGTCACCTGCTTGGGAGCGCGCACGGGTGATAACTTCAGCATTGTGCGAGAGAAGTGCGTTTAATTCATCGGCAAGTGGTTTGATCTCCGAAGCAAATTCGCCCGTTAGCCGTACTGTCCGCCCTGCACGAATGTCGGCCAGGGTGTCCCGCATATGTTTTAGAGGCCACAATCCATATCGTACTTGAACGATCACTGCGGTGATCAATCCCACCCCCAACATCATCAAGGCAAAAACCAGAGTACTGACGAACTCTTGAACCGCCGTCTCGATTGCCTCGGCAGGTCCCGCAACGATAATCGTAAAAGGCTTGTCCCCATCAGGAACGGTGAAGGTTCGGGTCATCGCACGAATTGGTTTCCCATGAGGCCCAATCGTCGAAAAAGCGTTTGGTTTTTCGCCCAATTCAGCAATAGGCACGTCAAGTCTCTGATCCCACAGTGAACGCGAACGTTCGACATCCCCCTCACCGGTGCGTAGCTCCCAATACCACCCGGATAACGGTCGGACAAACTGAGGGTCGGAGGGGTGCCTTTTCATGATAACCCGACCGGCCTCATCAACTGCACTGAAAGCCAGGAGCTCCTCCATATGAACATTGAGGGTATTATCGAATGACCGCTCCACATGGTTACGGAACAATCCCGCTAATACGACCTCGGTAATCACCAGCGTGAAAATGACCCACAAAGCCGAACTTGCAACCAAGCGGAAAGCGATCGACCTTGGCGTCATGCTTGATTCTCGATGCCCTCAGGGATTGCCATAGAATACCCCCGTCCACGAATCGTCAAAATATATTGGCGTCCCAATTTCTTGCGCAGTCGACCAACAAACACTTCAATGGTATTCGAATCTCGGTCAAAATCCTGATCGTAGATATGCTCGGTCAATTCAGTCCGCGAAATTACTTTACCGACATGATGCATCAGATAATTGAGAACCTTCAGCTCTTGTGCGGTTAGAACCACAGCGGCACCATCCAACATGACCCGACCTGATCGTGTGTCCAGTTGTATTGGGCCACATTTCAAAACAGGCAATGCGTGCCCTGCAGAACGACGGATTAACGCGCGCAGACGGGCCAATAACTCTTCAGTATGGAATGGCTTGGTCACATAGTCATCAGCGCCAGCGTCGAAACCTGATACTTTTTCACTCCACCTTTCGCGCGCTGTTAGGATCAGTACGGGCATACTTAAGCCAGATTCACGCCATCGACTGAGCAGAGTCAGCCCGTCTACTTTAGGCAGACCGAGGTCAAGAATTACTGCATCATAGAAAGAAGTTTCCCCAAGAAACTGACCTTCCTCGCCATCCATAGATACATCAACTGAATACCCTGCCACTTGCAGAGCATCGGAAATTTGTTGTGCTAACCTATGGTCGTCTTCGACAACGAGTACCCTCATCGAATTCTGCGCGAGCTTTCTGAATCGCGCCCTTTCACCGTTAACAAATCCATCGATTTAGCATCGATTTCCAGCTTCAATACGTTGCCTTGGGGGCTCAATAAACTAATCACATATATAAAGGTCACATTTCCAGGCTTCCTTCCATACCCGGCACCCTCTCGGTACCCCAGTTCCTCTTCATCGCCCGCCGCCCAGGTTTTTTCCTCGTTACTTTCAAGCTCGACGTTAAGAACAGTACCCATATAGAGTTCCCTTGCTTTTTCCAGGACCTTGGCAAGTGAAGCAATCTTACCCGCCATCAAGGCGTTACGAGCACGTTCATAATCGGTCTCGTCACTTCCCGCCGATGCAGGCAGAGCTAAACTCAACTGAATGAGCAAACACCCGATCAGAGATAGCGTTCTCATATATCAATTCCTGTAAATTCACATATAAGGAGCCGATGGATACGGGGTTCGACGGTACAAAGAATTATGCTGCCTACAAGCCTCAGAAAGTCAAAAACACCTTCTTTTCCCAGTCCTTTCAAGGACATAACTAACAACCTCAACAATACGTATCCGTCAAAAATCTTGAAGCTTTCAGGATAACGCAACAAACATGAACCTTAGCTGAACAGGTGGCTCACTGTCCGTTCAGTTAAGATATTATATTAATCATGCTATCAGTTATTCAGTAGATTCTCCCGGTCACAAGCATTGACCAAGATCAGATAATTCTAGTGTTGGAATTGACCGGGAAGAATAAATACGTTGGAACAAAGCAAGTTTTTGACGCACCGCGGTAGAATTAAGGAACTTAATAGATGCAGACTGAGAGAAATCAGGATCAAGAACACAGATCCAGTGGATTCAGCCGATATGTGACGGTCTTAGTGACCAGTATAGCAGCGACCCTGACGTTGAGTGGGTGCATAACCACAATGTCCAACGAAGGCCCTCCACTGCCGAAAACTGACTTGCCTGTCTACCACGTCGGAAAATCATTTTCCTATGACGATGGTCTGAAAGAAACGGTTATGGCGTCGGATGGTGAAGTTCTCACCTGGCGCACGGATACAGGTGTAGTTCGCACACGATATCGCAATTTCCTGATTCCATTTCTTTCTTGGCAAAATAGTACCCAGCGCAGCAAATCATCAACATCTGCTAAACCCAACCTGATTTGGCCATTGGAGTCCGGAAACAGAGAGTCCTTCACTCTCACCCAAAAAGTTGAACAGAACGATGGTTCAAACAAGAAGGAATACTCCCAAGACTGGCAGTGTAAAGTCGACGGCACTGAGACGGTGACGGTACCTGCAGGGGTTTTTGAAACGTATCGAATTCCCTGTTACAGATACTATCGTCAATTCTGGCGGCAAACCCTGACCTATTACTACTCTCCCGAGGTCGGCCACTATGTCTTGCTTAAGGACGACTCTCGCACCCGTCCCAGTCGTCGGCGCAAGTTGGTCTCGTACGGTTTTGATGCCGCGGTTCTCCCAGGTCCTGATCGGGGCGTTCGGCAAACCGCAATTCAACAAGCATTGGAACAAAATAAAAATGGCGCCGGTGTCCCGTGGAGAAGCGCAGACGGCAAGGTACAGGGAGCGGTGACTCCAATACGTTCTGTATCAATCAAGGGCAATAACACCTGTCGCATCTACACCCGAGCTCTAACAGCCTATGGGCACACAAGAGTTTCAGAAGGTCGTGCCTGCCGCAATAAGGACGGTGTCTGGTGGGAAGCAGCTACAGAAAAGTGATTTAACAACGAATTCGGTTGTCTCGGTCAAGCAATCGAGTTGTAACAACAAAGACCTACGAAAGGATAAGACAATGCCTAAATCCGACATTACCAAATACAAAAATAGTACGGCTGACGACGGGAGTAATGATATTTCTCTTGGACGTCGACATGCGCTCACACGATTGGGCCTGACAGCGGCAGTCGCTTACATATCGCCCGCCCTGCTCAATTTGGGACAAGCTTCTGCAGCAGGTTCCGGTGGCGGCGGTGGAAATGGTGGCGGCTCCGGCGGCGGCGGCGGTGGCGGCGGTGATGCCGGCGGCTCCAGTGGCGGTGATAGCGGTGGCGGTGATAGCGGCGGCTCCGGTGGCGGTGATGGCGGCGGTGACGGCGGCGGCTCCGGTGGCGGTGATGGCGGTGGCGATGATGGCGGCGGCTCGGGTGGCGGTGCTGGTGCTGGTGGTACCGGCGGAGCTGGGACCGGTGGAGCTGGTGCCGGTGGTGCCGGAGCTGGAACTGGCGGAGCTGGAACTGGTGGCGCAGCAACCACTGCAGTTGGTGGCGCTGCTGCCGGTGGTGCAGGTGCCGGAGCTGGTGGCGCTGCTGCCGGTGGTGCCGGAGCTGGTGGCGCCGGAGCTGGTGGTGCCGGAGCTGGTGGTGCCGGAGCTGGTGGTGCCGGAGCTGGTGGTGCCGGAGCCGGAACTGGATAAAATTAGTTCTCAGGAGTTATAGGAATTCGGTACTGACCGAATCCTTTCATCCGGAGAAACCTGGACACGCCGCCACCTGTTCAAGAAAACAGGTGGCGGCAGTTCTTGATACTTGTAAAGAGCGCCCGTATAGAAAGAGGATGATCCATCTCACTTTAGAAAATTTACCGCAACCAATTGCTTTATCTGATTGCGAAGAACTGGTCCCGATCATCGCCGCAGTCTTGTCAGGCTGGGACATCGAAACCACCCTCCCTTCCTCCAAACTGGAACCCGTCATCACCATTGAGAAGACCGCTGATGGATTCAAGCGCACATCACCTTGGCTGTCTCAGCCCATCGTATTTGAAGATAGTGTGAATGCCGTCTGCGACCTCCTCGTTGACCTAATAAAATATTATATCTCCGAGAACCATTCACTACTTTGTCTGCATTGCGCCGCTGTTCAAATGGGTGACGGTTTAATTGTCTTCCCGAGCACCTACAACGCAGGCAAGAGTACCCTTGCAGCATATTTGGCGGAAGCCGGCATGAAGTTATTTGCCGACGACGTCATGCCGATCAATGGCGATGATGACTGCGGTGTGGCTCCTGGAATTCAACCCCGGCTGCGGTTGCCGTTGCCTGAGAACACGGGCTCATCTTTCAGAAACTTCATCGACCGTATGAGCGGACCAAAAAGTCAGCGATTTGTTTACCTTGATCTGGGAGAGGACAGGCTCGCGCCGTTCGGAACGATCGCACCTATTCATGGTTTTGTTCTGCTGCAGCGAGAAAACGAAGGAAAAGCGACGTTGGCTCCTGCTCCAAAGAGTGAAGTATTAAAAAGCACCGTTCTGAGAAACTTCTCTCGTCAAGTGACGGCAGTCGACGTTCTCGATCGGTTATTTAGTCTGGTCGGCGTAGCAGACTGCCACACGCTCAGTTATAGCTGCCCCAAAGATGCGGTGCAGTTATTAGATGATGCATTCGGATCAAGGTAATAGAACAGTGGAAAAGACTGACTTAAAATACCGTCGGAACGCCGAGATCGTCGAACGAGAACTAGATGATGTGGTCTTTTTGGCCAGCCCCAACGGCAAATCCGTCCATCACCTAAATGTAACGGGTTCAGCCGTGTGGCGATTAATGGCAGAGCCGACAAGTATTTCTGAAGCCTCTGACTTGCTTCACCAAGCCTTCCCCGACGTCGCCCGCGCTGACATTGAAAAAGACATCAGCCAAGTCATCACCGATCTCGCCAATAAAGGTTTTATTATACATAGCGGCTGACTGTATTTTTTTACCATCTCCGATTTCCTATTGCGTTCTGCGATCAGCGCCCTCAAATCTAGGTCATGCCCGATGGAAGTGACGCACTGATAATCAAGGTTATCCCCTCGTTGAAGGAGGTGCCTGCCCGAGCCTGGAATGCCTGTGTCGGCGATGACCATCCATTCACCTCCCATGGGTTCCTGAGTGCACTGGAAGACAGTGGGTCGGCAAATACTCAATCTGGGTGGATGCCCCAGCACCTGATTATCGAAGACCCGGCAGGCGGGTTGCTGGCAGCAGCACCACTTTATCTTAAAAATCATTCCTACGGTGAATACGTTTTTGACTGGGGATGGGCCGATGCCTATGAGCGGGCGGGCGGCAAATATTACCCGAAACTACAATGTTCCGTGCCGTTCACACCGGCAACCGGGGCCCGATTACTGGTTCGACCCGACCTTCCAGACGAACAACGCCGCGACCTTCGCCGCCATTTGGCCGCGGGGATGATGCGGCTAGCGAGCCAATTGAAAGTATCTTCCGTGCACATCACGTTTCCCACCGAAGGGGAGTGGACCGAGTTTGGTCAACTGGGGTACCTGCAACGGACGGGACAACAGTTTCATTGGGAAAATCGTGGTTATGAGAGCTTCGATGGTTTTCTGGAAGATCTTAATTCACGCAAACGCAAGGCCATCCGCAAGGAACGCAAATCTGTCGCAGACAAAAACCTGTCAATCCAGGCGCTGTCCGGATCGGAAATCACCGAACGACATTGGGACGCGTTTTTCCGTTTTTATTTGGCAACGACAGACAAAAAATGGGGCCAGAGCTATCTGAACCGCGAATTCTTCTCGTTACTGGGAGAGAATCTCGGCGACCAGGTCGTCCTGATTTCCGTCGAAGACGAAGGCCGTCTGGTCGCGGGTGCTTTAAACCTCCGCGGCAATGACACCCTTTATGGACGCAACTGGGGCTGCGACGACGACCACAAATTCTTGCATTTTGAAGCCTGTTACTATCAGGCCATTGATTATGCCATCCAGAACGGTCTACGACGCGTTGAGGCCGGTGCCCAAGGCCCGCACAAAATTCAACGCGGCTACCTGCCCTCGCTGACCTATTCCGCCCACTGGATCGCCGACCCGGGTCTGCGTGATGCAATTCAGGATTTTGTTAATCGTGAACGTCGGGGCGTAGACTACGAGATTGCCGAACTCCTGAAACAATCCCCCTTCCGTCAAACTTAAAATCAATTACCACGCCTTTCTCTTATGGTTTCTTAGTTTGGCGTAATAAGTGGGATATATGTCATTGCTGCCAACTCCAGAATTGGCGAAACTCACTGCATGACAAATTTCACCGTTAACAAAAAAAGCATCTCAATCCTTATTTTCGAGCATGCCAACATCATTGATGTTACCGGACCGGCAGGCGTCTTCAGTGCGGCAACCGCCCTGCTCAACGCGCCTGCATCCGCAACCGGCGTCCAATTCGGTTACGAAATCCGATTTCTTAGCGAAACCTTATCCCCTGTTCAGACCGATGCTGGATTGAGGTTGTTACCTGACGCCACACTGCAAAGTGTAACCGGGCCAGTCGACACGCTGATTGTGCCGGGCGGCACCGGGGCACGGGACCTGAAACGCCAACGCGGCATGATTTCCTGGCTGCATCAGATGGTGCCACACACCCGACGACCCTGCTCGGTCTGTACGGGCGCATTCCTGCTGGCGAAGGCAGGCGTGCTGGACGGCAGAAAAGTCGTCACCCATTGGGATCATTGTGAAACCCTTTCCCAGCACTACCCGTCCCTCACCGTTGACCCGGATCCGATATTTATTGCCGATGGCAAGTTTCGCACCTCGGCTGGGGTAACGGCGGGAATGGACATGGCTTTGGCACTTGTCGAAGAAGACTTCGGCCACGAGATCGCAATTGCCACCGCCCGCCAGCTGGTCATGGATTACAAACGTCCGGGTGGTCAGTCCCAGTTCAGCGACCGGCTCACGTCTCAGCTTTCCGCCGGTAGCCGGTTCTCCGGTTTGCTGTCATGGGTCTACGACAATCCAGGAAAAGACCTTCGGGTCGATACCCTGGCTGAGCAGGCGGCGATGAGCCCACGGAATTTTGTTCGTGTATTTTCAAGCGAGACCGGACAAACGCCAGCCAAGTTCGTTGAAAAAACCCGCCTTGATCTGGCACGCTCCCTGCTTAGCGGATCGCGCCAGACCATCTCCAGAATTGCCGATACCTGCGGTTTTGGAAATGCCGAACGTATGCGCCGAACGTTTCATCGCCACCTCACAACCAGCCCGGAAAATTACCGGAAAAGATTTTCTGCCCAGTGTGACGTTGGGCCGTCCCCTACAATCAGAAAGGAAACACAATGAGTTTGACCATAGGTATTTTGATGTTCGATGACGTAGAGGAACTGGATTTCGCCGGGCCATGGGAGGTGTTTTCTTACGGCTTCAAGGATACCCTTGAAAATTCCGTTTTTACGGTATCAGAAACGGGAGACATGGTGAAATGTGCCAAGGGATTACGTGTGCTGCCAGACCATAGTTTCAAGTCGGCCCCGGCACTGGATGTTATCCTGGTCCCCGGAGGTCAGGGGACGCGAAAAGAAGTCAATAATCCGAACGTTATCGACTGGATCAAAAATACCGCAGCATCCTGCACATGGGTAACCAGTGTCTGCACCGGAGCGCTGCTGTTGCATGAGGCAGGCCTTGTCACGGGCAAACGGGTGACGACCTATTGGGGATTTGTAGATGCCCTCCGTGAGCGCGGCAATGTAACCGTACTGGATGACGTCCGGTACGTGCGTGACGGTAATGTCGTGACGTCAGCTGGTGTTTCTGCCGGCATCGATATGTCTCTTTGGCTACTGGGGCAATTGATTGACGAAGACTTTGCCCGCCAGACCCAGAAGGGTATTGAATATTTCCCAGCTCCTCCGTATCCGGCGTCAGTATCTTGATGCAAATGGTGGTGACTCTCCGTTAACCATTAGCTGCTAAGTTTGACGCGGTAATGGCAACGGTAAACAACATGAGAACTTTAATTGGCCTTTTAGGCACATTGATATTGATCGCAGGATCGAGCGCTGCTCATGCTGCAGGCCCCGTGATTTCACCTGTCATTGGGACAGGAAACCCAGTTCTCCAAAAGATTGCGACCAAATGTACGCGGTTGGTCCGGCGTGGCAGCAGTGAAACGTTAATCAACACGTGCAACACCTGCCGGATTGTCAGCGTGACCCGCAAACGAAAGGGAATAGCCACGCCAACTCGACGTGAGTTCAATCTTTCCGCTCGCTCGCAGTTTCCTGTCCCGTTCCGTGGCCCCGGAAGCTCGCGTATCACCAGCGACATTCTCTGTAAGGGCGCAAAGAGCAAAAACGCCCACCCAGTCAATTCTGCACAAGACAAAAAGTGTGTCGCCCTCGAGCAGCGCCCAGGCGGTAAGGTCGTGTTGGTCAATTCATGTGGAAGCTGCCGTGGCGTCGCCGTCCATCGCGTCAACAAAGCGGGACGATCATTAGGCTTGCAAGCTTATAAGTTGTTCCCTCAGGCCGTCGCCAGAGTCGCCCCAAAAGGTGCCGCCAGCGTCATAATTTCAGGTGAAGTCGCCTGCCCAAGTTAAGAGTGATCAGTCCCACAAATCGAGAGCGTCTTCTATCGTAATTTCCGAAACGGGAATGCGTTTGGCCGGTGGTTTTCCGTCCGTCCAGACGGGGAAGCGGATGCCTTCAAACGGCTCGCCATCCCGCCCACCATCAACCAGTTGGCGCTGCACCACTTGCGGCCAGTCGGCCACATCAGCGTATTCCAGCACGGGGTGATAACAGCAATCCGTCGCCCGCAGCCGTTGATCCCAATAAGATAGGGGCTGGCTCTTGATTAAAACCGCGACATCTTCGATCAATTCAGTCTGCGGCAAGGCCTCCAGTTGACGGGAAGACCAGTCCGGGCGGCCTACGGCTTCACAGAAATTTTTCCAGAAGACTTCTTCGATGGCGCCCAACGAAATGAACCTGTCGTCCGACGTCTGATAGTTTTGATAACATGCAGCGCCGCCGGTCAGCAGGTCGCGGGCCCGGGACGGGGCCTGCTCAGCCTGTCCGGCCTGAATCATGGCGGAAGCCTGCCACGCCAGGATGGAATCCGCCATGGCAACATCAAGGCAAGCCCCTTTGCCCGTCCGGGTCCGGCTGAACAATGCACCCTGAATAGCAATGACCGCCTGTAACGCACCGCCGTAATCGGCAACCGGCGGGAACGCCGCGACAGGTTTCTCGGCGGGCCCGGTTACGTTCAATGCTCCGGTCATGGCGATGTAGTTCATGTCATGGCCGGATGCCAGGCGCAGCGGCCCCGTCTGTCCATAACCAGACAGTGCACAGTGGACCAAACCTTCATTAAGCTCGCGCAAGCGTTCGCCACCAAACCCCAGCCGCTCTAGAACGCCAGGACGATAGGACTCAAGTAACACATCGGCTTGCCGGACGAGCGCCTCCAGCGCTGTTTTACCCTCGCCGGATTTAAGGTCAATACGCACGACCCGTTTACCGGCATTGATGACCCCGTGAAAAGGTGCAGCCCCACGTTCATTGGTGATGGGGTTCAATTCACGCATGGGGTCGCCGTTCGGCGGTTCCACTTTTAGGACGTCAGCACCCATGTCGGAAAGCATCTGGGTGGCGAACGGCCCTGGCAGAAACTGCGACAGGTCAAGGACGCGAATACCCTTTAGGAATTCGTCAGACATGGTGTTCCTTATCGGCCTTACTTGACCAGCGCAGGGACCTTACCCTTTTTGCGTTTGGCAGGAACCCCTGTGTCTTTGGAAAATTCAAACACAGGTACGCCATCTTCGATCTTAACAACGACGATGCCACCCTTTTCCAATTCACCGAACAGCAGTTCTTCCGCCAACGGTTTCTTGATATGTTCCTGAATGACGCGCGATAGTGGCCGCGCCCCGAACTGTTTGTCGTAACCTTTCTTCGCCAACCATTCGCGCGCACTGTCCGTGAGTTCAATGACAACATCGCGGTCTTCCAGTTGCAGTTCCAGTTCGATGACAAACTTGTCAACGACTTGTGCAACGACTTCCGGCGGCAATGCCGAGAACGGAATGATGGCATCCAGACGGTTGCGGAATTCAGGCGTGAACATCCGTTCAATCGCTTCGGTATCGTCACCGATACGCCCCTCGCGCTCAAAGCCGATGGCCGGTTTCGCCATTTCGGCGGCACCCGCATTGGTCGTCATGATCAGGATGACGTTCCTGAAATCAACGCTCTTGCCGTTGTTGTCTGTCAGTTTACCGTGATCCATGACCTGCAGCAGGATATTGAACAGGTCAGGGTGGGCTTTTTCAATCTCATCGAGCAACAAGACCGCATGTGGTTGCTGATCAATCGCATCGGTCAACAAACCGCCCTGATCAAATCCAACATACCCCGGCGGCGCACCAATCAACCGGGATACCGAGTGGCGCTCCATATATTCAGACATATCAAAGCGCACCAGTTCGACACCCATGACATGAGCTAGTTGTTTCGCGACTTCAGTTTTACCAACCCCCGTCGGACCGGAGAACAGGTAGGAGCCGATGGGTTTTTCCACGTCACGTAATCCGGCACGGGCCAGTTTGATGGCACTGGCAACGTCTTCAATGGCCTTATTCTGACCAAACACGACATGTTTGAGGTCACGCTCCAGCGTCTTCAAGGCGCTTCGGTCATCCTTGGAGACGGATTTTGGTGGGATCCGGGCGATCATGGCAACAATGTTTTCAACATCCTTGACGGTCACCGTTTTACGCCGCTTGTTTTCAGGCAGCAACATGCGCGCCGCACCAACCTCGTCGATCACATCGATTGCCTTGTCCGGCAGTTTGCGATCATTGATATACCGCGCTGATAATTCGACGGCTGTGCGAATCGCTTCGCTGGTGTAACGGACCTTATGATGCTCTTCGAAATAAGGTTTCAAACCCTTCAGGATTTTAACCGTATCCTCGGTGCTGGGCTCGTAGACATCAATTTTCTGAAACCGGCGAACCAGCGCCCGGTCTTTCTCAAAATAGCTACGGTATTCCTTGTATGTGGTGGATCCCATGCAGCGTAAGCCGCCGTTCTGCAGCGCCGGTTTCAGAATGTTAGAGGCATCCATGGACCCGCCACTTGTGGCACCTGCACCGATCACGGTATGGATTTCGTCAATAAACAAAACACCGCCGTCAGTTGCCTCCATTTCCGACATGACATTTTTCAGACGCTCTTCAAAGTCGCCACGATATCGTGTGCCGGCAAGCAACGCCCCCATATCCAGCGCATAAATTATCGCGTTAGACAGGACATCGGGGACATCGCCGTCAATAATGCGTTTGGCCAATCCCTCGGCAATTGCAGTTTTACCGACACCTGGGTCACCGACATATAGCGGGTTGTTCTTGTTGCGGCGGCAAAGAATCTGGATTGTCCGGTCAACTTCCATTTGACGGCCGATCAACGGGTCAATCCGCCCTTCACTGGCCTTCTGGTTCAGATTGACGCAGTAGGTATCAAGCGCAGTCTCACCGGGCTGAACAACCTTGTCTTCTTCAGAATCTTCTTCAGCACCATGAACCGTACGCGTTTCACTTTCACCCGGTACTTTGGCGATGCCGTGCGAGATATAATTCACAGCATCCAGGCGCGTCATTTCCTGCATTTGGAGAAAATAGACGGCATGCGACTCCCGTTCAGAGAAAAGGGCTACCAGAACATTGGCGCCGGTAACCTCTTCCCGGCCAGAGCTTTGCACATGAATCACGGCACGTTGAATAACCCGTTGAAATCCTGCCGTGGGTTTGGGTTCCTTGAAAGACGTAACCGAGATATCTTCCAGGTCGGTGTTGAGAAACTCCTGAAGCTCTTCCTCAAGGCGCGGAAGATCAATGCCGCACGCCCTGAGCACAGCCATGGAATCCGCATCCTGAACCAGCGACAGCAACAGGTGTTCCAGGGTCGCATATTCATGGCTGCGTTCAGTGGCGAAAGCCAGCGCGCGATGAAGTGTTTGTTCCAGATTACGAGACAGCATATTTATTCACCTTCATCTCCGCTACTATCCTTTTCGATGGTGCATTGCAGGGGGTGTTGGCTCTGGCGGGCCAGATCCATGACCTGAGTGACTTTGGTTTCGGCGATCTCATATGTGTAAACACCACATACACCTACACCGCGTTGATGCACATGAAGCATAATCTGCAACGCCTCATCGTGACCTTTGAAAAAAAACCGCTCCAGCACTTCGACAACAAACTCCATCGGCGTGTAGTCGTCGTTAAGCATCAGGACCTTGTACATTGCTGGCTTTTTGGTCCTTGTACGGGGTTTAACGGCTAGCCCGGTCCCCGTATCGTCGTCATCCTGCCCGATTGGCGAGTTTGGTGTACTGTTCTGCCGACTCATTGCCTTAAACTTTACGCTCCAGATTGCCGTCCCACCCGATTATCAAACCGGACAGTTAATAATATGGGTTCAAACGTCTCAAACGAAACCCCTTTTGTACGTGAATTTTAGCGCAAAACGACAAAACTGTCATACCCTGAAGACAAACAAGCCGAATTTTAGCGATATGACGAGGTTGACTGAAAAACCGTGTCGGAAACAAAAAACGCCCGACGGAGGGAGGATTTCCGTCGGGCGTATCGGATGCTGTCTTTTCAGCTCGGAGATTTACCCGAAGCTGGATTGGGTCAGGCAGCAAGCGGTTTAGTGATTTTTTCAACAGCAACATTGACGCGAGCCGCCAGCGGAGCCGTGCTATCTTCAGCAACTTTTACACCGAGGTCGCTCAATTTCCGGCTTTTGTCGAGGACAGAACTATAATTAGCTTTGGCCAGATCATTTTGCATTGAAACGACTTCCTGAACAGATGTGCAGGAGAAAATTTTCTGTGTCGCTTCGACGTTCTGCTCAAGAGACGCCTGCGCAATGGAGAAAAACTCCTTGCTGAAGGCCTGAATGCCTTTGACCAGTGAGGTATTGGCACTTACCACAGCATCGAAGTTGTCTTTGTTGAAGGCGATGACATCTTCATAGTTTTCAAAAACCTCGCTACCGGCTTTGACAGCTGCCGCAACGTGTTCCTGGCCCATGGCAACGGCTTTTTCGACACCTTCGCTAGCTGCTTTTGCACTCGCGTTAACAACGCTCTCGACGGTTTCCTTACTCGCAGTTACGGCAGATTCAACTACTTCGTTGGTAACTTTTGGATCGGTCATGTCAACTCCAGTTACTTTGGTTTTGGTTGATTTCGAGGCAATCTTAGCGGCAGGTTTCTTTCCAACGGCTGGCTTGGCTGGCACGGCGTCAGTATCTAATGCGCCTTCCATCTCGGCAGATTTTTTAACCATGGTAGATTTCTGCTCAGGGGCCTTACTTACAGGAACGGGCAGGGCCTCCGGTGATTTGATTTCGGCAGTCCCGACATCCACCGCTTTCGCAACGGCCTTGGCGGGAGCGGTTTTCTTAGCAACAGACATTTTGCACTCCATCCTTAAAGTTGTTGAATTCAACCGAAAAACCGCTACTTGAGATTTTCGGTCACCTTCGCAACAAATATGACTTGGGGTTCTTTACATATTTTGCTGCACTGCAATATTAAACATTATATTTAGTCCCTTTCTTCCGCCCGTCAAGGATATAACGCCGCAATGCACAATGACTTAATATATATGTAACATATTGTTTTAAATGATTATTAATTATAATAGGTTTGAAGTATCTTGATATCTCGCAATCGCAACATACACAACATCATGCCCTGCAATTTTCTTTCCAATCTCCTGCCATTAACCAGTTATTCACCACCATCGCGTTAGAAGTTATTGATTCGGCAGCGAAATTTATAAAGACGTGGGGAAATTTCGTGTTTAAACTCTGCAATCACAGTTCAAGATTGAGAAAATTAAGGGGCACCGCATTGAGGAACGACGCAAGATTTTTGCCTTGGGGAAAGCTAATTACGAGGGGCATCGCCGCAACAATTTTAGTTGCAGTAGCACTCCTTGCCGCACCCTCAGAATCTTCGGCAAAGTATGCGTCTATCGTCGTTGATGCCAACACCGGACGAATTCTTCACGGCACCAACATAGACACCCGGAACTACCCCGCATCGCTGACCAAAATGATGACCCTGTATATGGTGTTCGACGCACTTAAGGCGGGCAAAATCAACCTTGGCACAAAATTCAAGGTATCACGCCGTGCAGCGCGTCAACCCGCATCAAAACTTGGCATTCGCTATAAGCAGACGTTAACCGTTGAACAAGCCATCCTGGCTTTGGTAACCAAGTCCGCAAATGACGTGGCCTCCATGATCGGCGAAAACCTAGCAGGAACAGAGCGTACATTTGCTCTCCGAATGACCGCCAAGGCCCGAAAAATCGGCATGAGCCGAACCACCTTTAGAAACGCGTCCGGCCTGCCGAATCGTGGTCAATTGAGCACAGCACGCGACATGGCTAAACTGGCTCGTGCGTTGATTACCGACCACCCGAAATTTTACAGCTATTTTTCCATAAAAAAATTCAAATACAAAGGCCACGTCCATAAAAACCATAATAAGCTGCTGACGTCATACGAAGGCACGGATGGCATCAAGACCGGATATATCCGGGCATCTGGGTTCAATCTGGTTGCGTCGGTCAAACGCCACGATCAGCGGCTGATCGGGGTTGTTTTCGGCGGAAACTCTTCAAAACACCGCAATCGCCACATGACCAATCTTCTGAATAAGGGGTTCAGAACCTTGGATGGCGGCAAGGCTCCTGCAGCGAAAATCATGGCCTCGGCTCCGCCCCCGGCACCGGTCTCAAAAACCCGTACTGGTACCGCCCCCCGGACCAAAGTTAAGTGGGCTGTTCAGGTGGGAGCGTTCGCTCGTTATGCGCAAGCCTATGAAGCCGCACGCACCGCGATTGATACGGCCCCTGCTCTGCTTCGTGATGGACAGATTAAGATCGTGCCGCTGAAGAAACGTAATGGGCGCACCCTGCAACGAGCGCGGATCAATGGCATTTCCAAACGCCAGGCCTATCGCGCCTGCCGAACGTTAAAAAAGAAACGCCAGCATTGCATGGAACTCACCCTCAAAACACCTCTCAAGGTCGCCACCAACCTTCGCTAATAACGCTTATGGCGGAAACGCCGCCCCGCAATGAGTACTGGGTTAGCGTTCGGCCAAAGCCAGGCGGGCGCTGAGGGCAACAAAGGTTGCAGAAAAAATTCGCCGGACCCACGCCATAACCCTGGGTCTCGATACGATGTGGCTGCGCACCGACGCGGCGAAAACCCCGTAACCAATAAAGACGACCAAAGTTATCAGCATAAAGATCCCACCAAGACCGGTCATCTTAAGCGCCGCATATTCGGTACCCACGGGAATGAACTGCGGTAGAAAGGCCAGGAAAAATATCGATAGCTTGGGGTTAAGAATATTGATCAGGAACCCTTTGATTATCACGCCCCTAACCGAACGTGCATCCACCTTATCTTCAACAGCCAAAGCCCCCTTTTCCTGCAGCGCCCCCCAGGCCATATAGAGCAGATAGGCAACGCCAGCAAATTTAACGATTTGAAAGGCCATAGCGCTGGCATGCAACAGGGCCGCTAATCCAAGTACGGCAGCCGCAATGTGAGGAAGAATTCCGAGCGTACAGCCAAACGCCGCCGCCATACTGACCACCGCTCCCCGAGCCAACCCCGTCGCCAGCGTATAGATCACCCCAGTGCCCGGCACCAACACTACGATCAAAGACGTAATAAAAAATTCAATATCCATTTATCGCGGCCTCCTCATGTCACTCATCATTATAACGCCTTCGCCCCTGCGAATTTACAGATCCCAAGGCGGAACCGGGGTAAACGTAGCGGTCAGCAAATCAATAAACGCCCGGACTTTCGGCGACAAATGACGGTTGTGGGGATAAACCGCATAGATGTTGGCGTTACCTTTGGTTTCAAACCCCTCCAGGACCGGAACCAATACACCCTTTCGAATATCCGGCATGGCAATGAAGTTTGCCGTCCGCATCAACCCAAGACCTGCGCGTGCCGCCTCATGCAGCGCCGTCGCATTGTTGGTTTCGAAATTACCGGAAACGCGTATTCGGTTTGCCCCTTCAAATCCCTGAAACTCCCATTGGTTCAGGCTGGTTTCGAAACTGAGGGTCAAACAATTGTGGTCAACCAGATCCTCCGGCGTTTTCGGCACACCAAATTTTTCCAGATACGCCGGAGAGGCTGTCACCATACGCCGCGCCGGAGCCAGCTTGCGGGCAATCAGGGAGCTGTCCGGCATATCAGCGATACGGATGGCCACATCCACTTCTTCCTCAACCAGATTGACCAAACTGTCCGACAGGATTAGCTGAATACGAAGATCCGTATATCGGGCGAGGAACTCAGGGATCAGGGGTTCAATGTGATATTGACCAAAGGCAGTGGATGCATTGATCTTCAGCAAGCCGCGTGGTTCCGCGTGAAGTTCGGTTACCGCGCGTTCGGCTTCTTCAATCGCCGATAAAATTGGTACACAGCGTTGGTAAAACGCATGTCCTTCTTCGGTCAAGCTAAGGCGCCGGGTGGTGCGATTGAGTAATCTGGCCCCCAGCCGATCTTCCAGCCGACCGATGAGTTTGCTGACGGCTGACGGCGTTAGTTTCATACCGCGCGCGGCCGAAGAGAAGCTCTCGTCTTCAACAACCCGGACAAATACCCCCATTTCGCTTTGCCAATCCATGTCCTTGCCCCATCATAGAATTAATGACTTTTCTTCACTAATTTTATTCATTTTTGCTATATTTTCAATCAAATCAATCGAAATTAAACTCCCGCCAAGATTGACCTGTTGATCTTCTCAACCTCCCAACTTTGAACGGTGTCCTCATGGCACCGTTTTTTTTGTTTTCTATCTCCTGCGGTCGCATATTGTAGGACCTGTTCATCGGGAGAAACGATTATGACTGACTCACATATTATAACAGGCGGATGCCATTGTGGTGCCGTGCGTTTTCAGATCGCGGGCGAAGCCCGAGGCGTCGTTAATTGTCATTGTGGACAATGTGTAAAAACCCACGGACATTATGCTCCTTACAGCAACTGCACCAAGGCTGACCTAGAGGTCACAGATGAAGAAAACATCACCTGGTATCATTCCTCAGCTGAGGCGCGGCGCGGATTCTGTTCCAAATGCGGCTCCCAACTGTTTTGGGAAGAGGAAGATAGCGCGAACACCTCCATCGCCGCCGGCGCATTCGATGTTCCCAGCGGCCTCAAGACGCTCGGCAACATCTTCGTTGCGGACAAACCCGATTATTATGAAATCACTGACGGACTTCCAGCGTTTCCACGTGGCGATGGTGGCAAATTATAGGCTTCAGTTACAGGGCAACCCAAGGCCCGAGCCCCCGGCGACATTCACTGCGACATTCGGCAAGGTCAGCGTATTAACCGTCCCGGTGGCAAGATTTGCCAACGTCACCGTTCCCCCCGAAACGCCAATTCCGCCTGACCCTAATGCGGGCCCGATAATTGGAAATCCCGGCCCTCCAACAGGGCCGCCCGCCGCCGTTTGAAAACTGTTCAGATCATCCCAGTTGGTTTCACCGCTTGCACTGGTTTCGACCAGAATATCGACACCGACGAGACGCAGGCGCGGCACGGCCACATCACCGACCAGAAGTGGTAAGAAGTCCACTTCGGCAATCAGAGTGTCCGCCGTCAACATATCCGGACGCGTCCCCCAGGGTGCATTTTCAATGCGCACATCGTGCGCGATAATTCGCGGTGGGAATGAGACTTCGAAATCAATATTGCCGTTGAAACTCAGCTGCCGCCCGGCGACCGTCAACATGCGCTCGGATAGATCCCGCTTCCAACCATCCAGGTCACTCAGGTTGGCATAGGCGATGATCATCCCGATGCCGGCGGCGAGGACTGAAATTTTGACAATCAGGCGAATTAGACCGCCGAGCAAACCGAACATTCCATATTTCCTTAATCTGGTTAGTTGCTGTCAGGCATCAATGAAATAGGGCGAAAGGCGTTTGCGCGCATTCGTGCCGTTTTCAGGGTTTTGCCATTTACACGCGAAGCTAATGAATCGCGGTTGTGGGTGGCTTTTTGGTCACCCATGGAAGCGGCGATATAAAACCACATCATTGCCGCTTCCGGGTCCGGTTTTACGTTGAGGCCGCGGGCATAGATGATACCCATTTGATTTTGCGCCGACGTGACACCGGCGTTGGCCGCCTGCGCCATGTGCTTGAGTGCCGCCTTTTCATCCTTTTTGACCCCGTCACCAGACAGATACAGCATCCCGGCACCATAGTGGGCCAGCGGGTCACCCGAACGGGCCGCCACCTCATACCAGTGAAGCGCCTTCATCGCGTCACGTTCAGTTCCACGCCCGCGATGATAAAGGCTGGCGAGATTATACTGAGCGGGCGCATACCCGGCTTCGGCAGCCGCCTCAAACAGACGCACGGCTTCTTCGTCATCGACCTCGACCCCGCGTCCTTCGAGATAAGCGACTCCCAGATTGAATTGAGCTTCGGGAAAATCCAGATCGGCCGCCGCTTCGAGAAAATCTGCGGCCGTTTCCTCGTTCCTTTCAACGCCATGGCCGCGTGCATACAACCGAGCCAAATTATTGAGCGATTGCGCCATATCGTGTTCAGCGGCGCGCATATAGAAATCCACAGCCTTGGCATAATTCGGCGCAACACCGCGCCCATACTCATAAAGCACGCCCAGATTATGCAGTGCGGGGCCATAATCCTCCGCAGTCAGGCCCAACCAATAATCGTGGGCAGTGGTATAATCCTTCTGCCGATAGGCTTCGATTCCATCGACGAACGCCTCGGGCGTTTTTTTGGTGTCTTCAGCCTCTGCTGGAACCGCTAAAAGAGCTTCATCGACGTTCTGTTGCTGAGCATTAACCAGTCCACTGAACAACAGCGTAAAAATCAACAGAATGAGTGCGGGCAAGGATTTCATGACGCCGCATTATATGCGCACTGACATCTGCTTTGCTACAATATGTTGATATATTAGCGATGCTTTGCATGGTCTCATTCGGACCTGTCGGAAACCCGCATTATGGCGTCGCGACAAGAACAGACAGCATTCCTTGACCCTGCCAATTGAAGGGCAATACTGACATTTCCATTGATCTCAGCCACGCACCGGAACTTTTATGAAAAAATATTCAATTTTCAGCCTTGCGCGCAATGCCCTGGGATTCCATCAAGGGTGGGAGCAGGCATGGCGCAGCCCGGACCCGAAACCCGCCTATGACGTGATTATCATCGGTGGTGGCGGGCATGGACTGGCGACAGCTCATTATCTGGCGAAAGAGCATGGTATCACCAATGTCGCCGTCATTGAGAAAAGCTGGCTCGGCGGTGGCAACACCGGCCGCAATACGACCATCATCCGCTCCAACTATCTTTGGGATGAAAGCGCGGCGATCTATGAGAAATCACTCAAGCTTTATGAAGGCCTCAGTCAGGAGCTGAACTACAACATTATGCTGTCGCAGCGCGGCGTCCTAAATCTGGCCCACAATCTTCACGACATTCGCGAACTGCAACGACGGATTAGTGCCAATCAGTTAAACGGTGTTGATTCCGAATTCCTGACCCCGGCCCAGATCAAAGAAATGGTGCCGATCATTAACATGGAACCCAACGCCCGTTTCCCCATTCTGGGCGCCTCACTGCAACGGCGCGGTGGCGTCGCCCGCCATGATGCCATCGCCTGGGGGCTGGCCCGCTCGGCAGACAACCGGGGCGTCGACATCATTCAGCAATGTGAAGTCACCGGTATTCTACGTGACGGCGGCAAGGTAACTGGGGTTGAGACGACACGAGGCACGATCAAAGCCCCCAAGGTCGCAATCGTTACCGCCGGACACTGCTCGGTCGTTGCCGATATGGCCGGGATCAAGTTACCCGTCAGCAGCTTTCCGCTTCAAGCCATGGTCTCCGAACCGGTCAAACCGATCATCAATTGTGTTGTCATGTCAAACGCGGTTCACGTTTATGTGTCGCAGTCTGACAAGGGGGAGTTGGTCCTGGGGGCCGGGGTTGATGGGTATACCGGCTACACCCAACGTGGCAGTCTGCACGTGGTCGAACATCAACTGGCATCGCTTTGCGAGTTGTTCCCGCTGTTCAGTCGGCTGCGCATCATGCGCATGTGGGGCGGTATTGTAGATACCTGCCCTGATGCCAGCCCAATTGTATCGAAGACACCGATTGATGGGTTGTATATCAACTGTGGCTGGGGCACCGGCGGCTTCAAATCGACGCCGGGGTCAGGATGGGCCTTCGCCCACACCATCGCCCGCGACGAACCACACTCGCTGAATGCGCCCTTTAATCTGGACCGTTTCACCAGCGGTGCCCTGATCGATGAACACGGCGCTGCCGCTGTCGCCCACTAGGAGATATTGAAATGTTACTGATCCCCTGCCCCTGGTGCGGCGAACGCGAAGAAGCCGAGTTCCATAATGGTGGTGAAGCCCACATTGAGCGCCCAAAGAACCCCGACAAGCTGAATGATGAAGAATGGGCCGACTACCTGTTCATGACATCAAACACCAAAGGCGTTTACCTGGAACGCTGGGTTCATGACCATGGTTGCCGGCGCTGGTTTAATGTTGCGCGTAACACGGCTACAAACGCCATTGTCACTGTTTACAAGATGGGCCAGAAACCGCCCAAGGGGGTCCGTTAATGGCTCAGAAACGTCGACTGAAAACCGGCGGTCGTCTCGATCGTTCAACACCCGTCAATTTCACCTTCAATGGACGGCGCTATCAGGGGTATCGAGGAGACACACTTGCTTCAGCACTGCTCGCCAATGGAATCAAAGTGGTTTCGCGCAGTTTCAAATACCACCGTCCGCGCGGTATCATGTCGGCCGGATCGGAAGAAGCAAATGCTCTTTTGCAACTGGAGCCCGGAACCGCACGCACGCTGGCCAATCAGTTGGCAACGCGGGTTGAACTCTATGAAGGTCTGAACGCAGAAAGTCTCAATTGCTGGCCCAGCCCCGACTTCGACGTGATGGCCGTCAACAGCTGGTTCCATCGACTGATGCCGTCGGGTTTCTATTACAAGACCTTTATGTGGCCAGCCAAGGCTTGGAAGTACTACGAACATATCATCCGCCATGCCGCAGGCGGCGGGCAGTCACCGGTGGAAGCGGATCCGGACCATTATGACAAAATCAATGCCCATTGCGATGTGCTGATTGTTGGAGCGGGGCCCGCCGGTTTGATGGCAGCGCTTAGTGCCGGACGGACGGGCGCCCGAGTAATCCTCGCCGACGAGCAACAGGAGTTGGGCGGGCAGTTGCTGAACGAGCGCCTCGAAATATCTGGAAAACCGGCCCTTGAATGGGTTGCAGATACTGAAGCCGAATTGGCCACAATGCCAGACGTGATCATACTGAAACGGACAACGGCTTTCGGCTATTACGATCATAACTTCTCCGGCCTCATCGAAACACGTACAGACAAAATCATCGATGGACGGGGAATTTCTCGTCAGCGTATGTGGCGGGTTCACCCGAAACGGGTTGTTCTGGCGACGGGTTCACTTGAACGGCCGCTGGTGTTTTCCGACAATGACCGCCCCGGCAACATGCTGGCCGGTGCCTACCGTGCCTACGCCAATCGCTATGGGGTAATACCGGGGCAGAACGTCATCGTCTTTACCAATAACGACGATGCCTACCGGACGGCGCTTGACCTGAAGGAAGCTGGCGCAAACGTGCCCGCAATCATCGACATCCGCCCTGATCCCGATGGCGAACTGCCAACCAGGGCCGTGGCGGCCGGCATCGAAATTCTGGACAACACGGCAATCACCGCTGTTATTGGTTCCAAGGCGGTCCGGGCTGTTGAAGTCATGCAACTCAACGCCGACGGCGACGGTGTGACCGGCCAACCGCGCACCATTACTTGCGACGGAATTGCCTCATCAGGGGGCTGGAATCCGGTCATTCACCTGCATTCGCATAGCGGCGGCAAAGCCGTATTCGAACTGGAACGCGGGATTTTCATTCCCGGCGAAAGCCCTCAGGCCTCTCAATGCGTTGGCGCGGCCGCCGGCACATTCGACCTGAACAGTTGCCTTAAAGATGGCGCCAGCATCGGCAAGGATGCTGCGGCAAAGGCCGGTTTTAAAAAGGGCGGCCGCCGCAAACTGCCTATTGGTGAAGAAATTGACGAAAGTCCGGTCAGGTTGTTGTGGGCCATACCAACGACGGAACCCATCGGACAGCGCGGCAAACACTTCCTTGATCTGGGACACGACGTGACGGTCGCCGATATCCAGTTGGCAGCTCGCGAAGGCTACCGCTCCGTCGAACACACCAAACGCTATACGACGCTGGGCATGGCGACAGATCAGGGCAAAACCGGTAATATTCCGGGGATGGCGGCACTGGCGCAGGCGCTCGATGTCGAAAACCCCGGTGATGTTGGCACCACCACCTTCCGCCCGCCTTACACGCCGACCACAATCGGCGCCATTGCCGGGCGGGATGTCGGCGTGCTGGCGGCACCTGTGCGAATGACTCCCATGCATTACTGGCATGACCGTGCAGGATGCGAATGGGAAGACGTCGGCGACTGGAAACGTCCGTGGTATTACCCCAAAGATGGCGAGACCATGCAGGAGACTCTTAACCGTGAATGTCTTGCTGCGCGCAACGCTGTTGGCATTCTGGACGCCTCGACGCTAGGCAAGATCGACATCCAGGGCCCTGACACGTCGGAGTTCCTGAACCGCATCTATACCAATGCCTGGTCCAAGCTTGAAGTTGGGAAATGCCGCTATGGCCTGATGTTGAAAGAAGACGGCATGGTCATGGATGACGGGGTGACAACCCGGCTTGGCGAAAACCATTACCTGATGACCACGACAACCGGCAATGCGGCAAGCGTTCTGGGGTGGTTGGAAGAATGGTTGCAAACGGAATGGCCCCAATTGAAGGTCTATTGCAATTCGGTGACCGAAAGCTGGGCGACATTGTCGATCTGCGGACCCAACGCCCGGGCGTTGTTGCAGGAATTTACCAGTGATATCGACTTGTCGCCGGAGGCCTTCCCGTTCATGACCATGCGCCAAGGCTCCGTCGCCGGGATTCCAGCAAGGGTCTTCCGGATCAGCTTCACCGGTGAGTCGTCGTTTGAAATCAATGTACCGGCCAGCTATGGGCTATCTTTGTGGACGCAACTGATGAACGCCGGAGAAAAATACGGCATCACGCCTTATGGCACCGAAAGCATGCATATCCTGCGCGCCGAAAAAGGATACATCATTGTTGGTCAAGAAACCGACGCAACGGTGACCCCGATTGATCTGAGGATGGACTGGATCGTATCGAAAAAGAAGGACTTTATCGGGCGACGGTCATTGTCACGTTCCGATACGGTGCGCGAAGATCGCAAACAACTGGTCGGCCTGCTGACGGATGACCCCAACACTGTATTGCCGGAAGGTGGACAAATCGTCACCGACAAGAACCACCCCGTCCCGGCACCAATGATCGGCCATGTCACGTCGAGCTACTACTCGGCTAACCTCGGTCGCTCCATTGCACTTGCTGTTATAAAAGGCGGCGCAGGTCGTCATGGCGAAAAAGTCTATATCCCGCAATCTGGTGGGGCCGTAAGTGCCGAAGTGACCGGCCCGGTATTCCTCGACCCGGAAGGAACACGTCTCCATGGTTGAAGCTTATCTCCGTCAGAGTCCCCTCGCCCATCTGCATCTCGGCGCACGAACCACACAAGACGAGGATTCATCAGATGCCGGCGTCACGGCTATGGAGCTGCCGTATCGGGTGATGGTTGCGCTTCGCGGGTCGCCAGACGACACGGACTTTATCATGGCTGCTGAAAAGGTCTTAACAATTGGCCTTCCGGTGGCTCCCTGCACATCTTCTGGAAATCCCGACGGGATACATGCCCTTTGGATGGGACCGGATGAATGGCTGCTTGTCGCACCCCAAAATGGGCATGAGGAACTCGCTTTGTCGCTAACCTCGGCGCTTACCGGAATTCAGGCTTCTGTGGTCGATGTGAGTGAAAGCCGCACAATTGTTCACTTGTCCGGGATAAACGCCCGAGAGACACTGACGAAGGGGTGTTCCATCGATCTTCATCCCCGCAAGTTCTCTAAAGGTCGGGTGGTCAACTCACTTCTCGCGCAAGCGCACATCACACTTCATCAAGTTAAAGATGATGAAGACGCGGAAGGCGCTGCTTATGAGATTTTCATTCACCGCAGTTTCGCTGAATACCTGTGGTCCTGGCTGGAAGACGCTACCCGGGAATACGGATTGTTAATAACTGCCGAATATTCCTGAATCGCCGACTGGCGCGGGGGTGTGATATCCCGCATAGAGCGATTCCACTTCCAGTGATATGCTTGTTGAAAATAACACTATCACTCGGACAATGCGGTACGAGTGCCATGTGACGGGAACCGGTTTATTATGTCTGATAATTTCCTTTCCAAAGAAGATGTCGTCCGCCTGTTAAACGACCCCTCGACCGAATCAAGAGTTGATACCGCCACGAAGATCGCAGGCGGTGTCGATGGCGACTCACTTACTGATCAAGAAAGAAGTCTCGCACAGGAAATATTCCGGATTATGGTCAACGATGCGGAAATTCGGGTTCGCGAAGCCTTGGCAACCAACCTTAAGGAAAGTCCCAACTTGCCGCGCGACGTCGCACTTAACCTTGCCCGGGACGTCGACACTGTATCACTTCCCGTTCTTACCCTATCCGAAGTTCTCAACGACAACGATCTGGCGGAAATTATCCACACTCAGGGCGAAAACAAACAAATGGCAATTGCCAGTCGGCAAGTCGTGTCGGAGGCGGTCTCCGACGCCTTGATCGAAACTGGCAATGAAAATGTCGTGACCACCCTGATTTCTAATGAAGGCGCAAAAATTTCCGATACCTCGTTCGAAAAAGTTGTCGACACGCTAGGCGAAAGCCAAAAGATCCAGAACGCCATGGTCAACCGCTCCGCCCTGCCAATCACGGTGGCAGAGAAACTGGTGACCAGGGTTTCTGAGGCCTTGCGTGATAAACTTTTGGAAAAACATCGGTTGTCGGACGACGTAACAACTGACTTATTGCTACAGAGCCGGGAGCGGGCCACTGTTCTGCTTTCTACAGAATCTGGTGCCGGAGACGTGCAGACGTTGGTCAGGCAGCTTCATCAAAACGGCCGTTTGTCGTCCTCGATCGTTCTTCGCGCCCTATGCATGGGCGATCTTCGGTTTTTCGAAGCCGCGTTAGGTGTTTTAGCCAAAATTCCGTTGATTAACGCACGAACTCTGATCCATGACCCAGGGCACTTGGGTTTGAAACGGTTGTGGTCCAGCGCAAAATTGCCAGAAGAACAATTCCCCGCTGCGGTCGCCGCCATCGATGCCTCAAAAGAACTGGAGTACGACGGCGAGAAGAATGACCGCGACCGCTATTCCAGGCGCCTGATCGAACTGGTTCTCACTCAGTATGACGAACTCGACGTTGAATTCGAATCCGATGACTTGGAATACTTGCTTGCAAAATTGAATACCCTGCCGTCATCTCTTAACCCAACGGACGAATAACGCCGTCCTACCGTAAACAATAATAAAAGATAGAGGCTGTATAAGTTGAACAACAAGCTGAACCATCTCGAAGGTCTGGCGCGCCTGACAATGGAAAATTCTGCAGAAGGCCGACAGGAACTGCTACGTGAAGTTACCGGTATGTTTATGGAAGAACCTGAGTCCCTCAACGAACGCGAGGTCGCATATTTTGGTGAAATCATGGGGGGCATTGTCGGCCAAGTTGAAACTATGGTCCGCCAACACCTGTCCGAAACCATCGCCACCGTTGAAAATGCTCCACATGGCTTGATCGTCTCTCTGGCCAGCGACGAAATTGAAGTTGCCATGCCGGTTCTTACCGGCAGTCAGATTCTTCGAGATGAAGATCTTGTTAAAATTGTCGAAAGCCAAAGCCAGGATCACCTTAACGCAATCTCCCAACGCGCCACCGTCAGCGAAACGGTAACGGATGCTCTGGTTGTCAAAGGCGATGATCAGGTTCTCGGAACTCTCGCGGGCAACAATGGTGCGCGGTTTTCCAGAGACGGCATGGAAACGATTGTTGAGAGAGCCAAGGGCAATGATGAGCTAAACCAAACTCTATCGTCACGGACTGACGTTCCTGATGATCTCGCCCAGAATATGTTCTGGCGGGTATCCTGGGCCATGCGCGAGCAAATCCTGAATTCTGATGAAAACCTTGATGACGAGCAAATTGATGCTCTGATCGAAGAAACCGAGAAATGGTTCACCGAACAAAAGGCAAAACGTTCACTCGATCCGGCCGAAAACTTCATCGTCCGAAAAGATAAAATGGGCCAACTAAACAATGGCTTACTGCTTGAGCTCATTCGTCAGGAAAAAATCCCCGAATTTGTCGCTGGACTTGGTCGGCTTGCTAATATTGACGTCGATACCGTCCGCCAGTCTGTGTTCGATGAGTCAGCTGAAAAACTCGCCATCATCTGCAAGTCAATCGATGTGAATTATGATGTATTTGGTGAGATTATCTATTGCATCAACATGGAGACAGAGCGCCAAGGTCCGGATATGGCGGATTTGCTTGGCGTCTATCAGCGCATTACACCGCAGGTGGCGCAAAAGGCCTTGCGATTTCTAAGAACCCGAAGAAATCTGCTGAAGAAAACATCAGAAAACAATCAAGTGTAGAGGACTATTATCTTTTTTAGCCGGTTCCCTTGGCGGGAGAATACGTCTTGTTGGCCGCCCTGACCGCCATTCATTATCGCGGCGCATAGATCTTCATGAAGGTTTTAAGAGCGTCAGCGACGATTTCGCTAATTTCGTCTTTCGAAACCGGATCACGCGCGCCGCAGGCCAGTCCCATCTGAACCGGGAAGACCATCATCCCCACCAGATAATGAGCAGCTTTAGCCGGGTCATCGACGACCAATTCACCGGAGTTAGATTTCTTTGAAATATACCCACCAATCATCTCAAGGATAGACGCTGGGCCAAACTCAAAAAAATTACGCCCCAATTGCGGGAAGCGTTCGGCCTCGCCAATGACGACCCGGAATATCTCGATGGCCTCAGGTGAGGTAATGACACCCAGCACATGCTCTCCGGTCTTTTGAAGCAGTTCATTCATAGGCATATAGCGTGCCGCTTCTTCATTAGCTAAGGGGCAAGCCTCCTGACCGCCAGCACGTTCACAAACACCGGTCATCACACCAGAAAACAAGGCTTCTTTATTTTCGAAGTGACTATAGACCGTGGGTTTGGAGACTTGAGCCTTGGCGGCGATCGCATCAACGCTAACCGCTCCAAAACCCTGGCTCAGAAACAGTTTGGTCGCAGCGTCGACGATGGCCAGCCGTTTCGGGCTTTGCGCCGTCTCCTCAGCCCGATTCATGTCGAAGGCAGATCCCGCCATAAATTTTCCTCTTGACCTTAATCAAAGCTCATACTAGTAAACTACACCGTACAGTTTACTTTACTATACGGTTTAGTTTAAAGAAAACTTCTTCAATCTGCAACCAGTTTGACACGTCGCAAAACCATCAGGAGCATAGCAATGACGGAGATAGCCGACAATGTTCAGCAACAGAAACGATCTTACAGCACTTTCGATAAATCTATAATAGCGTATGCCAAATGGACGATCCGCTGGCGCTGGGTTTTAATTGTCGCGACTCTGCTCGCCGTCGCGGTTTCGGGGTTTGGGGCTCAGTTTCTGGGGTTTTCAACCAGCTACCGTGTCTTCTTCAGTAAGGAAAACCCACAGTTATCCGCCTTTGATACGCTCCAAAAAGTTTACACCAAAGATGATAACGTCACTTTTATCATTAAACCGCAACAAGGTGATGTCTTTAACGCCAAACACCTAAGTGCAATTCGTAAACTGACCGAATCGTCCTGGAAGGTCCCCTTTACAACACGTGTTGATTCGCTAAGCAACTTTCAAAACAGCTTCGCTAACGGGGATGATCTGACTGTTCAGGATCTCGTCGGCAAACGTACGGAACTCACACCCGAGGTCCTGGCGTATATAAGAAATGTGGCGCTCAATGAACCGTTGCTGCTTAACAAATTAATTTCACCTGACGGCACCACCGCCGGAGTCAACGTCACCGTAAATCTACCCGAAAAAGACATCACGGAAAGCCCGCAAGTCATGGAATATGCTCGTGACTTGGCGGCGAAAGTGCGGGCGGAGAACCCTGACCTTACCGTCGCGATTACCGGGGTTGCTGCACTCAATCACGCCTTTTCTGAGGCTTCGATGAGCGACATGGAAACCTTGATCCCTCTAATGTACGCAGCCCTTCTCGGCTTCATGATCGTTCTGCTGCGCTCTTTCAGCGGCACCATCACAACTGTACTGGTCATCGGCTTTTCGGCAGCTACGGCGCTCGGATTAGCCGGATGGGCAGGTGTGAAACTGACACCCCCATCAGCAACCGCACCAACAATTATTCTCACCGTCGCCGTGGCGGACAGCATCCACTTGCTGATCACGATGCTGCATGAAATGCGTCTTGGCTCAACCAAACGCGAAGCCATCATCGAAAGCATGCGCGTGAATTTTACACCAGTTCTGTTAACCAGTGTAACCACCATTATCGGTTTCATGTCCTTGAATTTCAGTGATTCACCTCCGTTCCAGGATCTCGGCAACATCACGGCGGTCGGTGTCGCCGCCGCCTGGGCATACTCAATTATCTTTCTGCCAGCCCTGATGTCCGTGCTGCCGGTCATCGTAAAAATCAGACCGGACGCCAAGAAGACCGGCATGCAAAAATTGGCAGAATTGGTCATTCGGCGGAAATATCTGATGTTTTGGGGAACCACAGCCTTGGTTATTGTCCTTGGATTTATGGTGCCGAAGATCGAGCTCAATGACAAATTCGTTGAGTACTTTGATCACTCCATCCAATTTCGGAACGATACCGATTTCGCCATGGAAAATCTAAGCGGCATCTACCAGATGGAATTCTCTCTGCCGGCCAAAGAAGAGGGAGGGATCAATGAACCCGACTATCTGGCAAATGTTGACGCCTTTAAATCATGGTTCCTGCATCAGCCGGAGGTTGTACATGTGCAAAGCGTCACCGACGTTATGCAGCGTCTCAACAAAAACATGCATGGTGATGATGAAAAATTCTACACCCTGCCCACGGTCCGCAACTTGGCAGCGCAATATCTGTTGCTGTTCGAGATGTCCCTACCCTACGGTCTGGACCTCAACAACCAGATCAACGTCCAGAAATCAGCAGTTCGTATGACGGTTACGCTGAAGAACATCTCGACTAGATCAGCCCGACTGTTGGAAGCTCGGGCGAAAACATGGTTGGGTGAAAACTTCCCTTCGGCTGCCACCGTCGATGCAACAGGGCCATTTTTGATGTTCTCTTACATCTCCCAGCGCAACATCGAAGGTATGCTCCTTGGTACGGGACTTGCCCTATTCTTGATCTCGGCTTTGTTGGTCGCGGCATTGCGCAGCTTTAAAATGGGCATCATCAGCCTGGCCCCAAATCTTGTTCCGGCAATTATGGCGTTCGGGTTATGGAGCGTCTTTGTCGGACAGGTCGGTCTGGCCGCCTCCGTGGTCGCGGCGACCAGCCTGGGCGTCATTGTTGATGCAACCGTGCACTTCCTCAGCAAATATGTTCGCGCCCGACGCCAGCACGGTGACTCGACCGAGGATGCTATTCGTTACGCCTTCTCCACCGTCGGCACGGCGCTATGGGTGACATCCTTAATACTGATTGCCGGCTTTGGTGTGCTCGCCTTGTCAGCCTTCAAAATCAATCAGGAAATGGGAGAGCTGATGGCAATCACACTGGCCTGTGCCCTGATTGCCGATTTCCTGCTACTGCCTGCACTGTTACTCATGACCGACAACTCGAAACAATCTGCCAAGGAAAACTCAAATGTACCGACGCCCGATCCTCAAACTGCACCAGCGGAGTAAAACGATGAAAACTTCATCTGCATTCAACACCTGTATATCGGTTTTGGTCTTGTCCGGAATTACCATGGCGACTGCACAGGCGGTTACTCCGGAAGACAAAGGTCTTGAAATCGCCAATGAAATTGACCGCCGTGACCTGGGTTTTGGCGACAGCCGCACGGAACTGAAAATGCTGTTGACCAATCGACACGGCGACAAAAGCGTCCGCAAACTACGACTGGCAACGCTAGAAAACCAGGATACGGACGCCGGCGACAAGAGCTTGACGGTATTCAGCTATCCGCGTGACATCAAGGGAACGGCCTTCCTGAGTTTCACCAAGATTCTCGACCCGGACGACCAGTGGCTCTACCTACCGGCGCTAAAACGCGTCAAACGCATTTCTTCCGCCAACAAATCCGGGCCTTTTGTTGGATCCGAGTTTGCCTATGAAGACCTCGTTTCATTCGAGGTCGGAAAATATGACTACAAGTGGCTGCGCGACGAGCCTTGTGGCGAGCTGGAGTGTTTTGTTGTCGAGCGGTTCCCGAAATATGAAAACTCCGGGTACACTCGTCAGACTGTCTGGGTCGACAAAACCGAATATCGCATTCGTAAAATCGATTTCTATGACCGCAAGGAATCGTTGCTCAAGACGCTTAATCAATCAGGTTTCGCACAGTATCTTGAGCAATACTGGCGCCCCTTGAAGATGGTGATGAAAAATCATCAAACCGGCAAAGCGACCGAACTTGCGTTTTCTCCCTACGAATTTCGACGTGGCGTAAATGAAAATGACTTCACGCCAAACCGTCTCAAACGACTCAAATAAGAAAGCTTGCCAACTATGAAACCCAAAGGGCGATACCCCTACGCCCTACCCCTGGCGGCGTTGCTCTTAATCCCCGGCAACGCCGCCCCTACTTCGGCTGGCGAACTGGAGATTGGTGGTTCCGTCGCCACGGAAATACGATTGTTTCCGGGTGACGCGTCCTATAACGGTCAAGACCGATCCCGGCTGTCTCCCTCAATTGTTGTGGTACCTGAATTCATTTATCCCCTGAATGATGGTGACGACACCCTGACCTTCACGCCGTTTGCCCGCTTTGATCCACATGACGAACGGCGCAGTCATGTAGATGTACGTGAACTGGCATGGGTGCATCTCGATAACAGCTGGGACACCACGGTCGGTATTGGCAAGGTCTTTTGGGGGGTGACGGAATCCCGCCATCTGGTTGACATCATTAATCAGACCGATGCCGTCGAGAACACCGATGGCGAAGACAAGCTGGGCCAACCCCTTATCAATGCCAACTTCATCAGCGACTGGGGGAGTTTCGGTGTTTTTGTATTGCCCGGCTTTCGCGAACGCACATTTGCCGATGATGAAGCCAGATTGCGGGGCCCCAAGCCTGTTCAGGCCGATGACGCCACCTATGATTCAGCTGCGGAAGACAAACACGTCGACTTCGCGCTTCGCTGGTCTCACACCATCGGTGATATTGATATTGGCATCAGTCAGTTTCACGGGACCAGCCGCGAGCCGGTAATGGCGTCGGTCACTCGCTCCGACGAAGCCTCCGTCTTCCGGCCTCATTATGACATCATTGATCAAAGCGGACTGGATGCGCAACTGACGTCCGGTTCCTGGTTGTGGAAGTTGGAAGCCATCGCCCGCGCCGGTCAGGGTGAGCGGTTTGGCGCCAGCGTCGCCGGTCTGGAGTACACCTTCTATCAAGTCGCCGAAAGCGCCGCTGACATCGGTGTCCTGGCGGAATATCTTTACGATGGCCGGGACAAAAATGCACCTGCGACACTTGCCAACAACGATGTATTTTTCGGCGCGCGCATGACCCTCAATGATGAGCAGGATAGCTCGCTCCTGGCCGGAGCAGTCATCGACAATGTGACCCAGGAAACCTTCTTGTCATTTGAGGCGGAACGACGATTAACGGACCATTGGAAAGCCGAAGTCGAAGCACGGTGGGCGGTCAATGTTCCCGAGGGCGGATTTTTTTCTGGCGCCGAGAACGATGACTTTTTGATGATGCGGCTGGCCCGGTTTTTCTAAGGTAACCTGATGTCTTCATTGCGGTGTGGTGTCACCAATGCCAACGCCCCCAACATGACCACCAGAGACGCCCAGATCCAGGTGGAGTGCTGTTCATCGAAAATCAACACGCCCCAGAAGACACCTGAAAACGTCACGACATAGGCGGTCTGACTGGCAAATACCGGCCCGGCATGGGCAATCAAAAAAATAAACAGGCTGTAGGCCGTCACACTGAGCGTGGCCATGCCGACGATCGCCCATTCCGAAGCCCCCCAAGGCCAGGGTAAAGGCGTGAAGGTACCGGTCACAATCACCGCCGGTGTCATGATCAGGCTGGCCGCAATGAACATACCGCCCGCCACCATAAAAGGACTGACATTCGTCGGCATGCGCAATGCAACAATCAGGTTTTCAGCCGAATAACACACGGCAGCAACCAAAGCCGCCAGCACCCAGGGCACCACCGTCGGGTCAGGCAGGCTTTCCTCCGGCCCGACAAGCAAAATAATTGAGAGCACACCGAAGACGACGCCAAGAACGCGACCCACCCGGACCTTCTCAATTCCAAACATGGCGGCGGCGGCGAACGTCAAGAGTGGTACGGTGGCAACCGTGATCGACAGAACGCCTGGCGAAACCCGTGACGCCGCATAGAAAAACAGCACTCCTGGAATAATCGAACCCAACAGACCGCAAGCCATATAAAACACAATATTGTTTCGTTTCATCGGAATTTTCTGTCGAGTGCCAAAACTCCACAAGATCAGGAACACCGCACCAATCAACGACTGCCAAAAATTAATTCCCAGCGGATGCGCACCACCTTGCGCCGCAATCTTGGCAAGGGAAAATGTCAGCCCCCAGATCACGCCGATGAACAACAAGAGCATCCAGGCGGAGGTTCGTCCCAACGTACTTTTGCGTAAATCAGGTTCAACGATCTCTTCGTGATAGATTGTCGATTCAGTGTTCAGCAACAACGCGTCTCCCGGATATCGTTAGATGGCGTGTGAGCCCCAACTTGCACTGCTGCCAACAGCGAAAATTACATTACCCCCCCACTAGACTGAGTCAAGAAGAGGGACGGACGGGAACGTCAGGTGTACAACTGCCCCGACGCAGTCTCATATGGCCTCTCTCCCCTGTTGTCATTACCGGCGTTGCCGTTACCATACTGCCAATTCTGATCGCAGGAGAACTTTATCATGAGCACCCCCTCTGAACGTACGGCCCTTATCACCGGGTCCGGCAAGAATATTGGTCGGGCCGTCGCCTTACGGCTCGCCAAAGACGGTTTGCGGGTGATCATCAATGGTTCAACAGACCAACAGGCCTGCGAACAGGTCGCTGAAGACTGCCGTGCTTTTGGCGTCGAGGCCATGGTTATCATGGCTGATGTTGGCACGTTAGAAGGAACCAGCCATTTGGCATCACAAGCGTTTGAGCGCTTTGGACGCGTTGATGTGCTGGTCAACAATGCCGCCATCCGGCCCTCTTCGAAGTTTCTGGAAATGGATGAAGATGAATGGGACCGAGTCCTAGCCGTCAACTTAGGGCAGGCCTTCCGACTGTGCCGCGCCTGCTTGCCCGGCATGGTCGAAGCCGGCTGGGGCCGGGTCATCAATTTTGCAGGAATGAATGCGATCCAAGGTTATAACGGCCGCGCCCATGTCAGTGTCTCAAAACATGCGGTCTGGGGGCTGACCAAATCTCTCGCCAAGGAATTTGCCCCCAACGGCATCACCGCCAACATCATATCGTCCGGCCCCATACAATCTGATCACAAAGACCTGGAAATGACGGCCCATATAGAAGCCATGAAATCCCGCGTTCCCATGGGCCGCCTTGGCAAACCAGAAGAAGTCGCCGCCAGTGTTGCGCTGCTGGCGTCGGATGAAGGGGCGTTCATCAGCGGCCAGCTTATTCAGGTCAATGGCGGGACAGAGACCTGAGAGATACAAACTAGTGCAGGATCGACAACAGTATGGATGCCCCTCCACCGGCGACCAACAGGACCACCGTTGCATACATCCCATAGACCCGCAGTTTTCCACCACGTGTCGTCCGACCAAGTCCTATGGCGTGTGATATTCTTGAGATGATCAGTACGCTGCCCATGACATGCAGGTAAACTGAGGGCGTTCCGTTCAATTCCAGGATTCCCATCAGAATCAAAATTATCGGCACGTATTCCGTAAAATTTCCATGGACCCGGACGGCTTGGGTCATCTCCTTATCTGCTCCCGTCTCTATTCCGATCTTCTTTGCGTAACGGAGATTGACAACTCTCTTTGTCAGCACAACCAGCATGATCGCCAAAAAACCCGCATAAATACCTGTTACATAAACAACCATATCTATTCTCTCTTTAAATATGTTATATATCATATTTAAAATATGATATATAACATATATCAAACTACAAGCAAAATTGAATGGGGCCGAAATGAGCTATTCACTCGAACACAAACATCGCACAAAAGGAAAAATCCTCGCTGCCGCTGGAAGGCTGTTCAAGTCGAAAGGATACGAAGGCGTTGGGATTGATGCCATTATGGCCGAGGCGGGCCTGACACGTGGCGGGTTCTATGCACACTTTCCCAACAAGGAGGACCTATTTTCCCAAATTGTTTCGCCGCGTCCAATCAATGTCCCAGAACCCGAAACCCCTGAAGAACAACAGGTTTTTCTGGACAAGATTTTTGACTATTATTTGAGCAAGGGACACCGGGACCATCCGGAAATCGGCTGCCCACTGCCTGCATTATCCGCTGACATTGCAAAGGCAGGCGGGACGGCGCAAAAACGCTACCGGGTGATATTCAGGAAATTTGCAAAAATTCTGACGCATGGCCTGAAAAAGAAGACAGCACCCAAACTGACCGAAACTTCGTACGCCATGCTATCAATGATGATTGGTGCTGTGGTTGTTTCCAGAGCGCTCGGCCAGAACAAGACCTCAGACGAGGTATTGGCGGCTTGCCGTACCGCCTGTCTCGAGTTGGCAAAAACCCCTAATTGAGGGAATTTTCCATTATGCCTTTCGTGCCCGCCGGTTGGCAGACCTGGTCTTCTTGATCGCCATAGCCCTGACATTTTCTTCCACGTAATCGATCAACAACCCCGCGATATTGTTGCCGGAAACGGTCTCAATACCCTGAAGTCCGGGTGACGAGTTGACTTCCAGGACTTTCGGTCCATCCGAGCCGCGTAACAGATCGACACCCGCCATACGCAGGCCGAGTGTTTTTGCGGCGCGTACGGCAGTCGCACGCTCTTCTTTGGTAATCCGCACTTTCGATGCATTGCCGCCACGATGAAGGTTAGAGCGGAACTCCCCCTCCTCGGCCTGGCGCTTCATGGTCGCGACAACCTTGTTACCGATAACAAAACAACGGAAATCAGCCCCTTTGGCTTCGCTAATGAACTCCTGCACCAGAATATTGGCCTTTAGTCCGCGAAAGGCCTGAATAACGGATTCGGCGGCCTTCATGGTTTCTGCCAACACGACGCCGCGACCCTGCGTACCTTCCAGAAGTTTAAGGACCAAAGGTGCCTTACCGACCGTCTTCAGCATGTCGTTGATATCTGACGGCGAATGGGCAAACCCGGTAACCGGCATGCCGATGTCAGCACGGGCAAGCAACTGATGAGCAAACAGCTTATCTCGCGACGCACCAATGGCCGCCGATCCATTCAGGCAATAGACCCCCATCATTTCAAACTGGCGCACAACAGCCATGCCATAAAACGTGACGGTAGCGCCGACCCTGGGAATGACCGCGTCATAATCAGGCAGCTTCTCTCCCTGATAATGAATTTCCGGTTTGGCTGATGTAATGTTCATATAACACCGGGTGGTATTGATGATATCAACCTTATGACCGCGGCTCGCCGCCACATCCGCGAGCCGGGTTGTCGAATAGTTGTCAGGCTCACGACTGAGGATGGCGATTCTGAGGTTACGGTTTACACCGTCGCCGCTCGGCAATTGGTCGTAAACCGAGTCGGACATTTCTCCGCACAGCAGAGATTCGAACGGATTCACGACGATCCGGTCTTTCATTGCAGATCGTCCAAGCAACATGCGATACGACATGGTTTCGCGGTTGGTCAGGGTGATTTCAATGGGCCACTCTTCCCCGCCGATTTTCAGCAGTGTGCGAACCACCGGACGACGTTCGGTCTGACCATTGGAACTGGTGACCTCGCGCTCTCCAACCCACTGGGCCGTGCAATAAACCTCGATCTCCGGGCGTTCGGGGATGGGGTGGATCCCAAAGCGGATCGTGCGATTGCGGCCCGTGCCGATCTCTTCAATGGCAAAGGAGTGCAGCGCCGAGGTTTTCGCACCGGTGTCGACCTTGGCCTTGATCGCCGGCAGGCCAAGTTCAGGCAGACTGACCCATTCTTCCCAACCAATGGCCAATGGTCCTGCTTTTTTCCTGGCCATATGCCACTCTCCAGTTCCGATTAGTTGATTTCAAATATTTGAATCGGGGAAGCTATCTTTCTTTTTGGCGATAAATTCAAGCAATGCTTCGTCAATGCCCGGATCAATTTCCGGGGCCTCATAAGACGCCAGCATGTCCTTAACGATCGCAGACGCCCTGTCGACCGCGCGTAAACTGCCTTCCGCCTGCCATTGTTCAAAGGAGTTATTATCCGCGATGGTCGAACGATAGAAAGCCGTCTCAAAATTATCCTGCGTATGCTGACACCCCAGGAAATGATTGCCTGGTCCAACCTCGCGAATGGCATCCATGGCCTGACCATTTTCAGAGAAGTCATACCCCTTACAAAGGGTTTCCATCATACCGAGTTGATCAACGTCCATGATGAATTTTTCATAAGAAGACACCAGTCCGCCTTCCAGCCACCCGGCGCCATGCAGCATGAAGTTAACGCCGCAAAGCACAGCCGGGACCAGCGAATTTGAACTTTCATACGCCGCCTGGGCGTCCGGTATCTTGGCGCCGCATAAGGATCCACCCGATCGGAATGGCAAACGCAAACGCCGGGCGAGTTGGGCTGCCGCTGAAATCACCAGTGTCGGTTCCGGTGTGCCGAAGGTCGGCGCGCCTGACTGCATGGACAGGGCCGCGGAAAACATGCCGAATATAACCGGCGCACCCGGTCGCACCAATTGGCTGACACCCATCCCGGCCATGGCCTCTGCAAGGGCCTGCGCCAATGTACCGGCTGCCGATACGGGGGCCATTGCACCTTGCATGATGAACGGCGTGACAATAACCGCCTGATTGGCGCGCGCGTAAGTTTTCAAGGCGCCCAGCATGGTGCCGTCCATGGTCATCGGTGAATTGCAATTAATCAGGCTGATGCAGACCGTATTGTTTTCAACAAACTCCTTACCAAACAGGATCTCACACATAGCGACGGTGTCGCTGGCCCTGTCCGGATGCGTCACCGACCCCATGAAGGGTTTATCAGAATAGCGCATGTGGGCGTAAACCATGTCGAAGTGACGTTTATTAACGGGTAGATCGACAGGTTCACAGACGGTGCCGCCGGAATGGTGGATTGGCGACGCCATGTAGCCGAGTTTGATGAAATTGCGGAAATCCTCAATCGTGCCGTAGCGGCGCCCACCTTCCAGGTCGCGAACAAATGGCGGGCCATACACGGGCGCGAACACCAGGTTTTTACCGCCCATTTCAACATTACGGGCCGGGTTTCGAGCGTGCTGGGTAAATTGAGAAGGAGCCGATTTAAGCAGATCACGAAGCAGTCCTTTCGGGAACCGGACGCGAGTCCCGTTAACATCGGCTCCGGCATCTTTCCACAACTCGAGAACCTCATCATCGTCCGTAAACTCGATACCGATCTCTTCAAGAATGGTATCAGCATTCGCCTCAATGATTTCCAACCCCTCTTCTGAACAAAGTTCAGTCAGGGGAATATTTCGTGAAATATAGGGTTGTGAGACGGAGCTGCTTTCAGCCCGTGCGGCGCGGCGGGCATTGCGTCCACGACGCGAACCACGTTGAGCAGATGCACTCATGATCGTTCCTCCAGAAATCGGTTACTTGCGTGCAGTCTATTCAGAGTAGATGCATCGACTAATCCCACTCCGCCACTTTGTTGTTCAATGGCGTCGTGACCTATCGCGTTTTGACGACGATCGCCCCAAAACCCTCGTCAAATAACCGTAACCAGAAGGAGAAAACCGATAAATCATCTCTTTAACCAACCCTTTGGCATTGGGTGCAAAATAGTTCGGTCCAAAAACCGGCTGCGCCCCACCCTGCAGTACGGCTTCAAACTGTCTTAGGCAATCATCCAGTAGATCACGGGAGCCCGGGTCCAGGCAGATTTTTTCATCTTTTTGGCGTTCCGGTGACAGAACTGACTGCCAAAACCCCAACATGTATCGTGGGCGATTTGACAGATTACGTTTCCCCCGATGTTGCAGATGCAGGAACCGGATGATGACGTCACCATTCCTGGTGTTTGCCCGCAGGGATTGACCCTGATCCGATTGTTCAGAAATATGCGTCCGCGGAATGAGGTCCAGACTGCCATTCTGCTCATTGACGTCACCCAGCGGAATATTGACCATCAATTTGTCGGATTGCGGGTATTCAAGATCACTGTGGAACTGTTGGTCAACACTGTTCGGCAGGTTCACATTTCCACCGATACCGGTTATCCGCACACCGTCACCCAAGACACCGGAAACAATGGACTGAATGATCGGATGGCAAAGGATTTCCGGGTCGATGAAGTCGGCGGTCTTGGGCGGCATAAGGCCCAAATGACCGATAATTTTCCCACCGCCTCGCCATGCCGGTTTTGCCGTCAAAAAATGTTTCCACTCCTCATCCAGCAGGTCTCTTAGTCGCTCCAGACGGTCATCCGGCAGAACACTGCGAACAATCAGGTACCCCTCAGTGTTTATGGCCGCAATCGCCAATGACAGGTTTTCGGGCGATAGCGATTTTCGCTGATGCTCTTCCGTGGACAGTTGTATCTCCGAAATCATTCTCAAACCCAGTACGTATGCTTCAAGTTTCCGGTATTTAAAGTCTGCGTTATTTATCCTGACGGCACAATTGACGAAATTTGGATTTTCTTCGGTGGCGAAATCTGAATACCGAGTGTCGCACAGCACTAAGCGGCACGCCCGGCAAACCCATACGAAACTTATTGAATTATAGAAATTTATTGGGCTCGAGACGCCCCTAGCATTTGAGGACGAAATACCATGAAAACTCAGGCGCGCGTAGTTGTTGTCGGCGGCGGTGTTGTCGGGGTCAGTACATTGTACCACCTGGCCAAAAAAGGCTGGACGGACGTCGTCCTCGTAGAACGCAAGGAACTGACATCGGGCTCGACATGGCATGCCGCCGGGTTATTGCCACTATTCAACATGAGCTACAGCGTTGGGCAGGTTCATAAGTATTCAGTCAACCTCTATAAGGAGCTCGAAGAGCAGGCCGAACAGACCGCAGGCCTCAAACAGGTCGGCAACATTCGCCTCGCCATGAACCAGGACCGCATGGATGAATACCATCAGTACGCCGGTGTCGCCGCGACCATTGGTGTTGATGTTCAGTTCCTGACCCCTGACGACATCAAGGAACTCTGGCCACTATGTCAGACCGATGGCCTGGTTGGCGGCATCGTCCATCCTGAAGACGGTTACATCCAGCCCGCTGATCTGACACAGGAACTGGCCCGACAGGCCCGCAGGATGGGTGCCGAAATCTATCGCAATACAGTCGTTACCGGCATGCATCAGACACCGACGGGTGAATGGGTCGTTCAGACGGACAAAGGCGATATCACGTGCGAGCACATCGTCTCTTGCACCGGAAATTTTGCCCGCCAGACGGGGGAAATGGTCGGCCTCGAAATTCCGGTGATCCCTGTTGAGCACCAATTCATCGTCACTGAACCCCACCCTGATATTCTCGCCCGCCATGAACAGGGTTTGCCGGAGATGGGCGTGCTGCGTGAATCGGATGGGGCTTGGTATCTGCGCGAAGAAGCCGGCGGCATGATCCTTGGAATTTATGAAAAGGGTGCGCCGTGTTGTTATGTCGACGGGCCGAGCGAGGATTGTGAATATGAGCTGTTCCAGGAAGACCTGGAACGTCTTGAGCCGCACATCGAAGCCTGCATCAATCGCGTCCCCGCGTTTGGCGAGGTTGGTGTCAAGGAAGTTTATAACGGGGCCATCTGTTACACGCCGGATGGCAACCCGATTATTGGCCCCGCCTGGGATCTCAAAAACTTCTGGCTGAACGAAGGCCACAGCTTCGGTATCACGGCGGCTGGCGGTGCCGGCTGGCAACTGGCGGAATGGATGGTAGACGGGGCTCCCACCGTCGACATGCTGGGTGTGGAACCTCGGCGATATGGTGATTATTGTTCGAAAGCTTATCTTCGCGAAAAAAATGAAGAAGCCTATGCCAACGTATTTGTCGTCCACTATCCGGATGAAGAACGCCAAGCTGCCCGACCATTACGTACCGCGCCCTGCTATGATCGCCTGAAATCACTAGGCGCGGTGTTCGGGCAGAAATTTGGCTGGGAACGCGCCAACTGGTTTGCCCCGGAAGGTGTTGAGCCGGTCGATGACTGGTCGTTCAGGCGCTCCAAATATTTCGAGCACGTCGGCAATGAATGCAGGAACGTCGCCGAAAATGTCGGCCTTCTGGACATGACGGCGTTTGCCAAATGCACAATATCCGGCCCCGGTGCGGAAGCTTGGTTGGATAGCCTGATGGCCAACCGTATCCCCAAAAAGGTCGGCCGTGTTAATCTTTGCCATGCATTGAATATTCATGGTGGCGTGCGTTCCGAATTCACCATTCTGCGCAACCCGGACGACTCGTTCTATCTGGTTTCTGCCGGTGCGCTTGAACGGTTTGATCATGATTACCTGAAAAAACACCTGCCTGACGACGGCTCAGTCCGCTTTGACCGGGTCACCAATCAGGTTGGTGTTCTGGTGGTCGCCGGTCCCAAGGCCCGCGATGTCATGCAACGTGTCTCGGATGCGGACTTCTCCAACGAGGCGTTCCCCTGGTTAACTGCGCAACGCATAGACGTGGGTTTTGCCGAAAGCACCGTTGCCCGAGTCAACTTTGTGGGTGAACTGGGTTGGGAAATCCACCATCCACTGGAAATGCAGAACCACATATTTGATACGCTGATGGACGCCGGTGCTGACCACGGAATCAAGCCGTTCGGAATCCGCGCCATGGATAGCCTGCGGCTGGAAAAATCATACCGTCTAGTGGGCACAGAACTTTCCATCGAATACGCTGCCTATGAATCGGGCCTTCATCGCTTCATCCATCCTAACAAGGGCGACTTTATCGGTCGCGACGCGCTGCTGGAATGGAAAGATCGTGGCTTCAAGAGCACCTTCGTGACACTGGAAGTTCACGGCACAACCGACGCCGACGCGCTCGGCAACAACCCGATCTTCCATAATGGTGAACCGATCGGAAGGGCAACCGGCGGCGGATACGGTTTCCGCCTCAATAAATCCCTGGCACTGGGTATGGTCCGCCCCGAATTCGCCGAACCGGGCACGGAACTGGAAATGGATATTTTAGGAACATTGCACAAAGTCACAGTCATTCAGGAAAGTCCTTATGACCCAGAGAATGAGAAACTCAGGGCATAATCAGCCCGACGGGCAGATCCAAAACATCGTCTTCTCCAATCGCCTTGGAGAAGACGGAGGCGGGGCCGATCGAGCCTTTAAAAATCAACTCCCGCAGTCCAAAACCGCTGAAATCGCCTTCGAAATGCGACAGCGGCGTCATTTTACGCCTTTCTAACTTTTATTGATTAATATCAATCAGTTACTTTTCTCTCCAATCCGCGGAGCGCATTTTTCGATAAATTTATTTGTGTCAAAAAAACTTCTTTGTCGCACTTTGATCAGAGAATGTCCTCAGTTGAACAGACTGAGGGGTGAAATGAATTTACGTGGGATCATGGAACGCACGGGAATCGTGCGGCCTTGGGCTAAGTTTTACGCAGGCAACTGCTATTCAGGAGTTAGGTTATGGCCGAAGATCAAGAAGACGACATCATCCTCTCGGAACTATCCAACGACGATCTTGTCGAACAAATGCATGACGACCTGTATGATGGGCTTGCCGACGAAGTTGTCGAAGGCACAAATATTTTGCTGGGACGTGGCTGGCAACCTTACGATGTCCTGACCAAGGCCTTGGTTGAAGGTATGCGTATTGTCGGCGTCGATTTCCGTGACGGCATCCTGTTTGTTCCGGAAGTCCTGATGGCGGCGAACTCCATGAAAGCCGGTATGTCCATCCTGCGTCCCCTGTTGATCGAAACCGGCGCTCCCAAAATGGGCAAGATGGTTATCGGCACGGTCAAGGGCGATATCCACGATATCGGCAAGAACCTGGTTGGCATGATGATGGAAGGGGCCGGTTTTGAGGTCATTGACCTGGGCATCAACAACCCGGTTGAAGACTACCTGGCCGCTTTGGAAGAACATCAACCTGACATTCTGGGCATGTCGGCGCTGTTGACCACGACCATGCCTTACATGAAGGTCGTTATCGATACCATGAAAGAAAAAGGCATTCGCAACGATTATGTTGTAATGGTTGGGGGCGCGCCTTTGAACGAAGCGTTCGCCGAAAGCATTGGGGCTGATGCGTATTGCCGTGATGCCGCAGTGGCTGTTGAAACGGCGACCGAGTTCATGGCACGGCGTCAGGGCTCAGCCGCCGCCCAGATCGCTTCCTGATCCGGGGCGGAGAGGACAGATGGAGGGCGGTATATGGCCGTCCCGAAACCAACTTTGCTGATTGCCTGCGGCGCACTGGGCCGCGAGATCACGCAGTTGATTGATGTGAACGGCTGGCCTTGTTTTGAAGTTCAGTGTCTACCGGCGATCTGGCACAACCACCCCGAACGAATCACACCGGCAATGAAAGAAAAAATCGCCGCTGCCAAATCAAGCGACAAATACGGTCGTATACTGGCGCTTTATGGCGACTGTGGCACCGGCGGCATGCTTGATCGTTTACTTGAAGAAGAAGGTGTAGAGCGTATTCCCGGAGCCCACTGCTATGAATTTTTTGCAGGTTCGGCACAGTTTGACGAAATGATGGATGAAGAACTGGGCACTTTTTATCTAACAGATTACCTAGCCCGGTATTTTGACCGCCTGATCATCAAAGGCTTTGGCATCGACAAACACCCGGAACTCAGGGACATGTATTTCGGCAACTACAAACGCCTGGTTTATCTGGCGCAGACGGACGACCCAAAAATTGATGCCTTGGCAGAAGCTGCCGCCGAGCGTTTGGATCTCGCCTATGAGCGCCGTAAAACCGGATATGGCGGTCTGGACACTTTTCTGGGAACCAATAGCGACGGAAATTCATAATGGCAAACCTGACCATCGTTTACTGGCGTGACATCCCGGCGCAGGTCATCATCAAGGCCGGGCGAAAATCAGCCAAACGCCAGCTATCCGATCGTTTTCAGGAAGCCATTGATGTCGCGGCCATGCGCTCAAAAGCTCACGATTCCGGCGCTTATCTGGAAGAGTGGCGGCGTGGAAACCCTACGACTTGTGGCGACGATCTTGAGGCCGAAGCTGACACGGCCGCCCGAGAACTGGAATCCCGGTTCAATGACGAACTGCTCGACAGCATCGCCAAAAACGGAGGACACGCCCTTGCCTGACTCCGCTGGTAAAACGGCTTATGTACCGGCGGGCGTCAACCCGGTTCGCCGTATCGGGGCCAAATATACGGTTCGTTTGTGGTCCGTACGCAACGCCCGTTTTCTGGAATGGGCATATGACAATTTTGCGGATATTATGCTTCGTCTGCATTGGATATGGAACGCGATCGGTTACAGCCGGGTCGAACGACCTGTTGTGTTCGTGGAAAAACGTCTCAAAGGGTTTCTTTTTGATTGCCGCATGTGTGGCGATTGCGTGCTATCACAGACCGGCATGTCGTGCCCAATGAACTGCCCGAAAACACTGCGCAATGGCCCGTGTGGCGGGGTCAGGCCAAATGGCAACTGTGAGGTTGAACCCGATATGCCCTGCGTCTGGGTACAGGCCTGGGAAGGCAGTCAACGTATGCGGAAAACCAACACCATCCTGAACGTTCAAACGCCGGTTGATCAAAGCCTGCGCGGCACTTCGGCGTGGCTGAGGGTGACCGCCAAACATGCCGCCGAACGCTTACAACTCAGGCAGGCCAATACAAAATGACCCGCGAACCGGACGAAGATATCAACAACCCGGAAGGTCAGCTGCCCCAGCTCCCCGGCCACACCTCACGCAGTAGGCTCGAGCGTGTCCTGCGCCGTGGAGAGTTCGCCGTTACCGCAGAACTCAATCCCCCGGATTCAGCCGATCCCCACGAGGTTTACGAACGTGGCGGCATTTTTGACGGCTGGGTCGACGGCATTAACGCCACCGATGGCTCCGGTGCAAATTGTCATATGTCCAGCGTCGGCATCTGCGCCCTGCTGACCCGCGTCGGATATGCGCCCATCATGCAGATCAGTTGTCGTGACCGCAATCGCATCGCCATCCAGGGTGACGTTCTGGGGGCCGCCGCCATCGGTGTTAACAATATCCTCTGCCTCACTGGTGATGGCGTTCAGGCTGGGGACCAGCCGGGCGCCAAACCCGTGTTTGATCTCGACTGCATGTCGCTTCTCGAAACCATTCGTATCATGCGGGACGAGGGCCGTTTCCTGTCGGGGCGCATGATAACCGATCCTCCGAAACTGTTTTTGGGCGCCGCCATCAACCCCTTTGCACAGCCCCATGAATTTCGTGCATTGCGGCTCAAGAAAAAAATCGAAGCCGGTGCCCAGTTTGTTCAAAGCCAGTACTGTTATGATATCGACATGCTGAAAGAATACATGAAGCCCGTGACAGACATGGGACTTCACGAAAAATGTTTCATCCTGATTGGCGCGGGGCCACTGGCGTCAGCCCGTGCTGGTAAATGGATCAGAAGCAACGTGCCCGGTGTCCACATCCCGGACAGTGTGATCGAACGCATGGAAGGCGCCCAGGATCAGAAACTGGAGGGCAAGAACATCTGCATTGAGATCATGCAACAGATCAGGGAGATTCCCGGCATATCAGGCGTTCATGTGATGGCCTACCGCCAGGAGGAACTGGTCTCTGACATTGTTCACGAGTCGGGTGTTCTGGCAGGACGAAAACCATGGCGACGCGAACCGGATATCGGTGATGATGCGCTGATTGAAGCCGCCGAGAAAAAAGCTGAAATTCTGGCCGCTCTTGAGGATGCGAAAGTCGCCCCGGAGACAGTTTGACCCCGGATGAAGGTATATTGAGAAATCAAAACTAAACACGCCACCACTAAAGGCTGGCGAGATTTTGGAGACAAAACAGAAATGACACGAACCGTTATCAGCTCGGCCACCAAAGAGGTCATCATCGGGTTTGACCAACCTTTTGTCATCATTGGCGAGCGTATTAACCCGACCGGACGCAAACTGTTGGCCGCGGAAATGGCTGACGGCGATTACAGCCGTGTCGAGACCGATGCTATGGCCCAGATTGCCGCTGGGGCACAGATGTTGGACGTCAACGCTGGCATCCCGATGGTGGATGAGCCGAAAATTTTGGCCGAATGCGTGCAACTGGTACAAAGCTTGACGGATGCACCTCTGTCCATCGACTCTTCCATCGTAGCTGCCTTGGAAAGCGGCCTTGCTGTCTATAAAGGCAAACCGCTGGTCAATTCCGTCACCGGAGAAGAAGAACGCCTGGAATCCGTCCTGCCTTTAGTCAAAAAATACGGGGCTGCAGTGGTTGGTATTTCCAACGACGAAACCGGCATTTCCGAAGACCCTGACGTCCGCTTTGAAGTCGCCAAGAAGATTGTCGAACGCGCCCAGGATTATGGCATCCCGGCGGAGGACGTTGTTATTGATCCGCTGGTCATGCCGGTTGGTGCCATCAACACATCGGGAAGTCAGGTCGCACACATTCTGCGGCGACTTCGAGATGAGTTGAAGGTCAATTCAACCTGCGGCGCTTCGAACTTCAGCTTCGGTTTACCAAACCGCCACGGCATGAACGCGGCATTCCTCAGCATGTCCATTGGTGCTGGATTGACCTCCGCCATCACCAACCCTCTACATGACCCGGAAATGCAGGCGATCAAAGGAGCCGATGTATTTATGGGCCGAGACCCCAACTGCAAACAATGGATCAAGAAATATCGCGAACCAGCACCGGAGAGCGAAGATGGTACAGGGGGCGGACGGCGCGAAGGACGCCGCCGGCGGCGCAGAGTATAAGGGGTCAATGGTTTGAGTGAAGAAGCGTTAGTCGTTTTTCAGCCATCCGGCAAACGGGGACGTTTTCCTGTCGGCACTCCGATTCTTGAATGCGCACGCCGATTGGGTGTGGATATTGATTCTGTTTGTGGTGGGCGCGGGATCTGTGGGCGTTGTCAGGTCAATATCGGCGATGGTGAATTTGACAAATTCGGGATCACCAGCCGCCCGGAGAACCTAACTCCCTTCAGCGCGCCGGAAGAAAAATACCAGGAACGCCGCAGCCTGATTGCGGGACGACGTCTCAGTTGTCATGCCCAGCTCAACGGCGACATCGTCATCGACGTTCCCCCAGAAAGCCAGGTCCATAAACAGGTAGTGCGCAAGCGGGCCGAAGTTCGGGACATCAAGATGGACCCGGCAATTCGCCTCCATTACGTCGAGGTTGAAGAACCGGATATGCACAAACCCGAGGGCGACCTGGAACGGTTGCGCGATGCCCTCGCCAAGCAGTGGGACATCCATGATCTCGATGAGATCGATATTCGCTCGCTACAGAAACTTCAGAAGGCGCTTCGGGATGGCGACTGGAAAGTCACGGTCGCGGTTCATCGCGAACAACGCATCACCGCCATCTGGCCCGGTTTTCATGACCGCGCCTTTGGTTTGGCTTTTGATGTCGGGACAACGACCGTCGCTGTGCATCTTTGTGACCTTGCTAGTGGTGAAGTCCTGGCGTCCGACGGTATCATGAACCCACAAATCCGGTTTGGTGAAGATCTGATGAGCCGGGTTTCCTATATCATGATGAACCCCGGCAGCGAGACAGAGATCACCCAAACCATCCGGGATGGCATTAACGACCTTATTCGTCGCGTACGAACGGAAGCTGGAGTGGCCCAAGAGGAAATTCTCAACGCAACGTTTGTCGGCAACCCGGTCATGCATCACCTGCTGCTTGGAATTGACCCAACAGAACTTGGCGGCGCGCCCTTTGCGTTGGCAACAAATTCGGGGATGACGCTGTGGGCTACGGAATTGGGGATCACCGAAACCCACCCCGATGCCCGCATTTATATCCTGCCCTGTATTGCCGGGCATGTTGGCGCAGACACGGCGGGCGTCCTGCTGTCGGAAGAACCACATTTATCTGATAAAATGACATTGATCGTCGATGTCGGAACCAATGCTGAAATCGTGCTGGGCAACAAGGAACGGTTGCTGGCGGCCTCATCCCCGACCGGACCGGCGTTCGAAGGCGCACAGATATCCTGCGGCCAGCGGGCGGCTCCGGGGGCCATCGAACGGGTCCGTATTGACCCTGAAACGCTTGATCCCAAATTTAAGGTCATTGGATGTGATCTTTGGTCTGATGACCCGGCATTTGCCGACGCAATTGCCGCAACGGGCGTCACCGGAATTTGTGGTTCGGGCATTATTGAGGTTTTGGCGGAAATGTATCTCTGCGGACTTCTTACAGTCGATGGCATAATTGATGGGACTATGGCGACGCGCACCCATCGCGTTCAGGAAGAAGGTCGTACCTACCGCTATCTCCTGCACGTAGGGCAAATGGAAATCTCCGTCTATCAGAATGACGTCCGGGCCATCCAGCTCGCCAAGGCTGCCCTTTACGCCGGAGCCCGCCTGCTCATGGACAGAATGGGAATCGACAGCGTTGACAGGATTGTTTTGGCCGGTGCCTTCGGCAGTCATATTGACACCAAGTATGCCATGGTTCTGGGCATGATCCCGGATTGCGATCTGAAAAACGTATATGCGGCAGGAAACGCTGCCGGAACCGGGGCGCGCATCGCCCTGCTGAACCAGCAGGCGCGAGATGACATTCAGGTCCTGGTCAAACAGATTGAAAAAATTGAAACTGCGGTCGAACCTAAATTTCAGGATCACTTTATTGCGGCCATGGCGATCCCGCATAAAACGGCACCCTCACCCAATCTTTCCAAGGTCGTCTCACTCCCTACCCCATTAGTCGCGCCGTCCGGTGATGATGATGGGCGCCGAGGCCGACGCCGCAGACGACAGCGCCCATAAGCCTCTGGAGAACAGCCGTCTCTCGTGGCATGGTTCCGCCTTCTTCACATCAGTTCCGAGACCTCTTGATGATCAGCAGCCTGATATTCGGCAAACTCCTGACAACCATTGCACTTGTCCTCGGCCTTTCATGGGTGGCCGAGCGTGTCGACACCCGCTTGGCCGGAATTCTGTCAGGAATGCCTTTGGGGTCCCTGCTTGTCCTGATTTTTGTTGGTCATGATCTGGGAGTTGAATTTGCCGCAGAAAGCGCGTTGTACGGTATTCCGGCGCTTGTCGGGACACTGACATTTGCCGGTGTATATTATCTAGGCTCCCGCACCCGTCATGTTCTCGGCCCGTTGTTCGGTACGTTGGCTGGCCTGCCGTGTTACATGGCCGTCGCCTATACGCTCAGCCAATTCGACTTTTCACTTGGCGGCGGCATCCTGCTGACAAGCATCTGCATCGTCCTGGCCGCCCGCCTGTTTTCTCCCATTCCGCAGGAGCGGGTCATGCAGCGGGTACGCCTGACATTCTGGCATCTCATTTTCCGCGCCGGAATGGCTGCCTTTTTTGTCATCGCTATTACTGAACTTGCCGGGGCTGTTGGATCAAGGTGGGCCGGTCTATTGATGGGTTTTCCCATAACTTTTTTGCCTTTCCTATTGATCATTCACATCACTTACTCGCACAAACACGCCCATACTGTGATCAGAAATTTTCCTGTCGGTCTTGGTGGGCTGGTCTGCTATCTGGCTCTCATCAACACAACAGTCGTGTCTGTCGGCATCAACTTCTCAATACTGATAGGGTTAAGCGGCTCACTGGCCTATCTGGCTGTGATCGGTTACATCTTCAATCGACGCCAAAAGGGTGTCAATTGAAGGTCTGCTGGAGACTCCCCCCTTGAAGCTGACAGCCTGGGATCACAAAACCTGGCGCTTTGCTGCGCCGGTTATCATATCGAATGTCACAGTCCCCCTGCTGAGTGCCGTCGACATGGCTGTGGTCGGCCATCTGCCTGAACCACATTATCTTGGTGGTGTCGCCGTTGCCGCGCTGATTTTCACCATCGTCTATGCCACCATGAATTTCCTGCGCATGGGAACAACGGGGTTGACGGCTCAGGCGCTTGGCAACAGAGACGGAAGTGAAGTCCGCGCCTGGATGTTACGCGCAGCAGTGATCAGCCTCGGAATTGGCATTATACTGCTGGTCATCCGCACGCCTGTGTCCCAATTGGCCCTTGATCTGATCGCGCCCAGTGATGAGGTCCGCCCACTTTCTGAATCCTACTTTGCCATCCGCATCTGGGGGGCACCGGCGGCGCTTCTCAATTTTGCCATTCTGGGTTGGTTTTTTGGCATCCAGAATACGCGGGCCGCCCTGTTAACACAGTTTTTCATGAACGGCGTCAACATCGTCCTGGATGTCTGGTTTGTTTTGGGATTGGGATGGGGAGTTGAAGGTGTTGCCATCGCCACCTTGATTTCAGAAGTCAGTGCGGCAGGTTTCGGTCTGTGGCTGGTTCTGCGGAACGCCCGCACCTTACCCGGCATCTGGGAACTCCATCGCATATTTGACCGCGCAAGCCTGCTTTCCATGTTTCGCGCCAATCTCGATATCTTCATCCGCTCAATTTGCCTGCAAGGCAGTTTCGCCATCTTCACGTCTTTAGGTGCACGCAACAATGATATCGTCCTCGCCGCCAATGCCGTATTGCTGAACATTTCGACCTTCGTTGCTTACGGTCTGGATGGTTTCGCCAATGCTGCCGAAGCCTTGGCGGGCGAAGCTTACGGGGCGCGGGACCGGAAAACCTTCCGCGCCGCCGTGCTTGCTTCAACCCGATGGGCGGTGATCCTATCCATTTTGATCACCCTCTCCTTGTTCTGGTTGGGGCCACTCATAATTGATGTACTGACCGGAATTGAAGACGTCCGTCTGGCGGCACGGACCTACTTGCCCTGGGTTGCCATTATGCCCATCATCTCAGTCTGGTGTTTCCAGTTGGACGGGATATTTATTGGCACCACCCACACGGCTGAGATGCGCAATGGCATGGTCATATCGGTCGGTTTCTATGTTTTGTCGTTGTTTATTCTGATGCCCCTGTGGGGCAACCATGGTGCCTGGCTGGCATTGATGGTCTTTATGGCGGCGCGGGGCGTCACGCTCGCGGTCATGTATCCTCGTATTGAGCGCGCCATCATCGCAAGGCCCTGACCTCACGCTTACGCTATACGATTTCCCGTCGTTCCTCGGATGGTGTGCGCTTGAAGTGTTCGCGGTAACATTTGGAAAAATGTGAGGCCGAGACGAACCCTGCAGCCAAGGCAACGGAAAGCACCGGCAGGCTGGTCTGTCGAAGCAGATGTCGTGCACGGTTGAGCCGCAGTTCCAGATAGTACCGCGTCGGAGCGTGGTTCATATACTTGCTGAACAGGCGCTCAAGCTGTCGGGTGGACAGCACAACCCGAGACGCCAGTTCAGCGCAACTGAGCGGCTCTTCCAGGTTGGCCTCCATATGCTCGATCACCGTCAGAAGCTTTGGGTGGGCGACGCCCAGACGAGACCGCAGTTCCATGCGCTGCGACTCATGACCATCGCGAATGCGGTGGTGCAGCATGGAATCGGCTACGGCAGCCGCAAGGCGGGTACCTTCCTGAAGACTTATAATGGTCAGCATCATATCAAGTGCCGCGGTTCCCCCCGCGCAGGTGTAGCGATTGCGGTCAATCTCGAATAATTCAGATGTCACATCCGCATCCGGAAAGTCTTCATTGAATGCCGCTAGATTTTCCCAGTGAATGGTACAGCGGTAATCATCGAGAAGTCCGGCCTTTGCCAGAATATAGGAACCGGTACAAATACCGCCAATATCGGTGCCGTGGCTGACCATCCGCCGAAGCGCCGTCATAACAGGTTTTTCAGCATAACGTCGGACTTTGAGGCCCGTGCAGACAAACATCGCGTGCAGATGATTGGCTTCTGACAACGGTGCGTCCACCACAACCGGAATTCCGTTGGATGCTGTCACCGGTTCGCCGTCCACAGAATAGGTAATACCGGTATAGACAGCCTCACCATTAACCCGATTGGCCAGACGCAGAGGTTCTACCGCTGACGCGAAACCAATCATGGAAAAATCATTGATCAGTAAAAACCCGATCCGATGCGTGTTTTTGTCGCCATCTGTTCCAAACACGAGCGGTTGTTCCCTGCTCAGTTCCACTGCACTCAGCAGCGAATTTTGGATGTTCTGATGAATGTCAGGAGATTACAATCGGAAAAAATCGATCATTGATATATCGCCCCAAGATGCCACTGTTCTGGAGGACTCGCAGAAGTTATCAAGCGGCCCTTGTTGGTATTCTACGGTCAGGAGCAGCTCATGAGTTTGAGGCTTAACCTGGGCTAATGCCACGCAGGCGTTCGCCCCTGCGACGCAGCAGTTCCAGTGTCGCCAACAGGGCAATCGAGATCATCACCAAAATCGTCGCAACCGCCAAAATCGTCGGGCTGATCTGCTCACGAATACCAGACCACATCTGGCGCGGAATAGTGCGTTGCTCAAACCCGGCCAGGAAGAGAACCACAACGACCTCGTCAAACGACGTGATGAAGGCAAACAACGCCCCTGAAATCACGCCTGGCAAAATCAGCGGCATGATAACCTTGAAAAACGTCGTCGTCGGATTAGCCCCTAAATTGGCAGAGGCGCGGGTCAGAGAATGATCAAAGCCAACCAGCGTCGCCGTCACGGTAATCACCACAAACGGTGTTCCCAACGCAGTGTGAGCGAGGATAATCCCCAGGTAAGTCTGGTCCAGGCCAATGTTCGAATAGAAGAAATACATGCCAGCAGCTGAAATGATCAGCGGCACGATCATCGGTGAGATGAGAAGTCCCATCATCAGAGACCGGTAGGGCATGTGAGGTTTGCTCAGCCCTAATGCCGCCAGAGTTCCCAGCACCGTTGCCAGAATGGTTGATGCAATGGCGATGATGAAGCTGTTTTTAACCGAATGGGTCCATTGGGTATTGTTGATAAAGTCTTCATACCACCGCAATGAATACGCATCGGGGTCAAACGCCAACATTCCTTGGGTAAACGTAAAATAGGGCTCCACATTAAAACTCAACGGGATGATTATGATAATCGGCGTAATCAGAAACAGGAAAATACACGCGCACAGAAAGCGAAACGTGTAATACCAGGTTGTTTCCAGCGGACCGGCGTAAGCGGGTAAGGCCATAATATTATCCCAACCTCATGTTATCGATACCGACGAGTTTGTTATAAAGCAGATACAGCGCCAGAACCGATGCCAGCAACAACGCACCAAGCGCGCCTGCCAGACCCCAGTTCAACGAAGACTGCATGTGATAGGCGATCTGGTTTGAAATCAAGGTACCATCCGTGCCGCCAACCAGGGCCGGCGTAATGTAGTAACCGATCGACAAAATGAAGACGAGAATACTCCCCGCACCAATGCCCGAAAGTGTCTGCGGCATATATACGCGGACAAAGGCGACAAGCGGGTTTGCGCCAAGCGACAGGGCGGCACGCATATAGCTCGGCGGAATCGTTTTCATAACGCTGTATAACGGCAAGACCATGAACGGCAGCAGGATGTGGGTCATGGCAATGATCGTGCCCGTCAAATTATGGATCAGCTGCAATCTGTCTGCGTCGTCGACCAAGCCGAAAAACACAAAGAGGTCATTCAGCACCCCTTGTGACTGAAGCATGGCGATCCACGCGGTTGTTCGCACCAGCAGCGATGTCCAGAACGGCAGCAGCACAAAAATCATCAACAGGTTGGAATACCGCAGCGGCAACGTCGCCAACAGATACGATATGGGATAGGCCAAGACGACACAGATCAGTGTAATCGCCAGACTGATCGCGAACGTACGCATAAATAGCTTGCCATAGATTCGCCGGTTTTCCGGCTGCCTGACGACCTCACCAGATTTGTCATACTTCATATCCACGGCGTTCAAGTAATAGCCGATCGTATAGGGCGATGTATTACGTTTGATAACCGTCCAGGTTTCCAGGTCTTTCCACTTTTTGTGCATCTTCAGGACCTTGTCTTTATATGGCCCTTCTTTGAGTTTTTTAGATTTTCGGGCAGACCCGGTAATCATGCTGCGCATGCCGGATTTTTCGTAATTCAGACGGGTCCCCACCTTGCCGATTTCACGGGACTTGGCCCCGGCCTGCAAATCCTGGACTAGGGCAGCGAAAACAGGTTCGTCGGGAATATCTTTTCCGTCCCAATTTTCAAGTGCTGCTGTCGTCTTGGGCAACAGTGTTCCGACGTGCCAGTTATCGACACTGCGCATGGTCATATTAAAAATTGGGATCAAAAACGAGAACATGATAAATAAGAACAGAGGGGTGACCAACAATAGCGCCCGGATTCGGTTCTTCCGCATGGCGCGATTGAGACTGGCTTTTAAGGGCGTTCCGTCGGCGGCAAGAACAACGCCTCCGCTACTTTCATCAGCCATCCCAAACCCCTCGTGAATTCAATTCGTTAGTCAAAAATTTTAAACACTAAAAAAATCCGGCAGCGGGACAGGTTTCCCTGTCCCGCGCACCGTAACAATTGCCTACTGAAGCAACCAGGCTGCGAAACGTTCGTTCATTTCGTCGCCGTTATCTGCCCACCATTTGAAGCCGGTCAGGAAACCCTGATCCGCATATTTGGTTGGCATATGAGGAGCCATATCGATGCCAAGCGTTGCGTGCTTGGAGACCATTGGGCCGGAAGATTTACGAGCCGGGCCGTAGGAAATGTACTTGGCCTGATCCGCCAGACGCTGAGTGTCGGTGGCATATTTCAGGAACTTCATTACGGCTTCAACATTTTTGCCCTTGGCAGGAACTGCCCAGCCGTCGATGTCCAGAACCTGTCCATCCCAGAGCATGGAAAACGGCTGTTTTTCTTCAGCAATAGCTGAGAACCAACGACCATTGTAGCCGGTACCGAACACGGCTTCACCGTCCGCCAGAAGCTGCGGGGGCACGGCACCTTCGGTCCACCAGATCACGTCTTTCTTGATCGTGCTCAGTTTCTTGAACGCACGGTCTTTGCCTTCATCCGTATCAAGAACGTCATAAACCTTAGCAAGCGGAACACCGTCAGCAATCAATGCCCATTCCAGGTTGTTGATAGCTTTTTTCTGCAATGCACGTTTGCCGGGGAAATTCTTGAGATCAAACACGTCAGCCATTTTGGTTGGTTTTTTGCCGCCCCAAGCGTCCGTACGATAGGCAAATGCTGTTGAATAGATGATCTGTGGGACAAAGCATTCCGACAGTAACGTACCTTCCAGGAAATCCTTGGAGGCGGGCGTACCATCCGGTGCCGTAGCAAGTTCAGTATCGATCTTGATCGGGCGGAACATGCCTTCGTCACAGCCGGTAATGGCGTCAGAAAGAACCAGATCAAGCAGATCCCAAGTTACATTACCAGATTCCGTCTGGGCCCGCATTTCAGCCAGTCCACCACTGTAATCAAGCGAGTTGAGCTTCACGCCCGGGTTCGCCTTCATATACGGCTTATGATAGGCATTGATCTGGCTGGCCGTATAAGCGCCGCCCCATGAAACCACGTTGAGATCAACAGCCTGTGCTGCTGATGTCACGCCTGCCATTGCCAAGGCAAACGCTGAATATTTCAACAATTTCTTCATTAGTGTAGTACTCCCTTTGTTTAACAATCTTGAAGTTAGACCCTTGATCCGATCACTGAACTCCCTCCCCGGGATTCTTGTGAACGAGGCGCATGGGTCGTCGCCTTTATGTATCGTCACGCATCAAGCGCGCGACAATCCTCTGCTTCCCAACCAATTTGGGTTATCTCACCTTCTTTGAGGTGAACATGACCATGAGAGTTTGGAACTTTGATAACAAATTCATTGTTGCCAGATAAACTGACCCGACTGCGGATATGATCCCCCAGGTAAATCAGTTCTTCGACTTTCGCTTCAAGCGAATTTGTCGATTGGCCTTCCCCCCCTCCGATCGTCACCCGTTCCGGGCGAAGCGATAAGGTGGTCCGTGACCCTACGCCGTCAATATTGACGCAAAGCGCTTTAACGAGGCCGCCGCCACCTTCCAACTCGACCTGACAGAAGTCGCCATCGATCGATTTGACCTCTCCGTATAGGCGGTTGTTCTCACCAATAAATCCGGCAACAAACGCGTTATCCGGTTTTTCGTAAAGCTCATCAGGCGGTGCCAGCTGCTGCACGATGCCGTCATCAAACACGGCAATACGGTTCGACATGGTCAGGGCCTCGGACTGATCGTGGGTCACATAGACCATCGTCACTTCCAGGCTTTCGTGGATATGCTTGATTTCGTATTGCATTTCTTCGCGGAGATTTTTATCCAGAGCCCCCAGCGGTTCATCCATCAGCACCAGTTTCGGTCCGAACACCAATGCCCGGGAAACGGCAACACGCTGCTGTTGACCGCCGGACAATTGCGCCGGGCGTCGGTCACCAAAACCACCCAACCGCACCATATCAAGGGCGCGGTTGACCTTTTCACTGATTTCAGATTTCCCCATGCCCCGGACTTCCAGTGGAAATGCCAGGTTTTCTGCGACCGTCATATGCGGGAACAGGGCATAATTCTGAAACACCATGCCAATGCCGCGTTTATGTGGCGGCACGTTGTTGATGGGAACCCCATCAAGATAGATTTCACCATGAGTCGCCGGCTCGAACCCCGCCAACATCATCAGGCAGGTCGTCTTACCTGACCCGGACGGGCCCAGCATGGTGACAAACTCACCTTTGGCCACATCAAGGTTAAAATCTTTTACGACCAGAATTTCGCCATCGTAACTTTTTTGAACAGATTCAAATTTGACGAGAGGATCGGATACGTCCGACATGTGAATTCACCATCCCTGCTTTGTATTCTTAGGCCTGACTTTTATCAGTACCTCGCCTTGCGGCTTATTTCGTGGAGGTTAGCACGTAAATTTCATCAAGTTAAACCGCTAAATTTTATCTTTAATTGAAATTGTACGGATTGAGGACAGAAAATGTCCCCAAACCGACACGTTTCATCCTTGAAAATCCATGCAATTTTTGCAGGGCAATCCTGCAAAAATCATGCATTACGCGAGCACTAAACCAGCTTATATGAACCTAAGAATTATTAAATATCTAACACGCTCACCAAGGAGATATACCATGACCACTCAGAATAACTTCACCACTATCGCCCCCTACACCGGACTGGCCGGCGTCATTGTTGAAATCATTTCCCCCGCTGTAAATTCCATGACGGTGGGCCTGATTTCCGCCTTCGCATTCCTGAAAAAGATTAGCAAACGCTCCAAAACCACACCTTCTAACGTACCGGCACCGCATGTTGCCATGGTCATGGTTCCGGGTAACTTCGTAACGGGTCCATTCACGCAGCGCTAGGTTACAACACGCAGATCTCTCCTTGTTTGCGCACAAGCCCGTCATTTTGGCGGGCTTGTTGTTTGTGTGGTACCTACCAAAGCCACTGGACAGAAGCACACATTTCAGACAAACCTGTCGACGAAACTGATATATGTTTTTCAATCGACCGGACTCCCCATGCTTAACCCTTATATTCCGGCCCAGACAGCCCTAACGCCAAGATTTATGATATGTGCGGAATAGCTGGCCTGTTCAGGGCGGAAGGCGCGCTTGCTGCCAATACACCGCTCGCCCCTGCTTTGGACAACATGAACCGGGCGATGGCCCATCGTGGCCCCGACGGCGACGGCATATGGGCGTCTGATGATCAACGCGTCGGCCTGGCCCACCGTCGCCTTGCCATCGTCGACCTGTCGTCTGATGCCGCCCAACCCATGTCAGATCACACAGGTTCCCTTCAGCTCACTTTTAACGGCGAGATTTACAACCATCAAAAACTCCGCATCGAACTGGAAGCTCGCGGGCACCGTTTCAAAACTGATCACTCGGATACGGAAGTCCTGATCCACGGGTACCGGGAATGGGGTGTGGAGGGATTGGTCAAACGGCTGGAAGGCATGTTTGCATTTGCCATCTGGGATGCGGACCGCCGCGTTCTAACCCTGGCCCGTGACCGGATTGGCATCAAACCCGTCTATTTCACGCGGACTGGCGGCACCTTCCATTTTGCCTCTGAAATCAAGGCGATCCTTTCAGACCCCGCCGTTACCCGTCAGATCGACACCAACGCTCTCAATCACTACCTCAGCTTTATGGTGGCACCAGCCCCGCTGACCATGTTTCAGGGTATCTACAAACTGCCCGCCGCTCACATCATGGAAGTTAACGACACCTGTGAATTAAAGGCCTGGCGATACTGGGATGCGTTGCCCGGAAAAGGTATCGATCCGGCGGAAATCTCGGGTCTGTCAGAAAAAGCGCGGGAGCAGTTTTATGTGGATGGCATTCGTTCGAGATTAGAAGCCGCCATCGAAAAGCGCATGATGTCCGATGTGCCGTTTGGCGTGTTTTTGTCGGGTGGAATCGATTCGTCCGCCAACGTCGCCTTGATGAACCAGTTCACCGAACGCCCGGTGGAAACCTTTACCGTCGGCTTCAAAGATCACACGCATCTCAATGAACTCGACTACGCCCGCCTGATTGCCGACAAATTCAAGACCAACCATCATGAAGTACTGATCGATGAAGCCGACATGATGGGATATCTTGATAACCTTGTGCATCATCAGGACGAACCCATCGCCGACTGGGTTTGCATCCCGCTCTATTTCGTTTCCAAACTGGCGCACGACAATGGCGTTACTGTGGTTCAGGTCGGTGAAGGGGCGGACGAACAATTTTGCGGCTATGACAGCTGGATGACGTATCTCAAATTTTTTGACAAATTCTGGGACCCCTACACAAAATCCTTCCCGGGCCCGCTTAAAAAGATCATGGGCAGCCTCGGGCACACCTTTGCCCCCTCAACCCGGGGACGCGGCGGACAGATTGCCGAGGCCCTGCATCGCGCCGCCAACGGCCAAGAGCTGTTTTTCAGCGGTGCCAACGCCTTCTGGAACATCCACAAGGATCGCCTTTTGAACAGCGGCACAAACGCCAGCTCAACCGTTCACGATGATCTTGCCGGATCTGGCATCGACCTGACCGGGATCGCGTCGCCGGAAAGTGGAGAGGTCATCAACGGATATTACCGCGATCTCGCTGCCCAACACGCCGATGCTGATCACCTGACCCGTATGGCGTTCAGCGAACTGCGTTTGCGCCTGCCCGAACTGCTGCTGATGCGGGTCGACAAAATCGCCATGTCGACCTCCATCGAAGGCCGCGTGCCGTTCCTTGATCATGCCCTGGTCGACTTCACCATGGACATTCCGAAATCCTTTAAGGTCAGGGGCGGAGTCAAAAAACATCTGCTCAAGCAGGCGGTTTCGGACCTCCTGCCTCCTGAAATTATTCATCGCAAAAAGATGGGCTTCGCCGCCCCCGTCGAACAATGGTTAAAAGGTGATTTTGGCCAGGAAGCCGAAAACAAGGTGCTGGCCTCTCCCCTGCTTCGTGACGGTCTGCTCAGCAAATCATACGTCGAAAACCGTTTTAAGGAACACCGGCAGGGAAAAGCCGACCACGCCCTTCACCTCTGGACCCTGTTCAACCTGACCTCGTGGCAGGAACACTGGATGGGGTGAGGGCTTTCATGGTGAGAAAACAATGAACATATCTTCACATTTTGGAACCGATTATTCATCGGCCCGGGCGTTGTTTTTAGAGGCCTGTCAGCAGCGGGGCGTTTCGGCGCAATCCCGACGACATCCGGATGCCAAAGGTCCCGCAGGCGAAGACCTGTTCATGGATGTGGCGCGTATCGGCCCTGAAAATCCCGACGGCGTATTTTTCATTACCTCTGCGACCCATGGAACGGAAGGTCTAACCGGCTCAGGCATGCAAGTGGCGACCTTGAATAATTCGCTGGCCGGGGAATTGCCAGACGGTATTGCTCTGGTTTTTGTCCATGCGCTCAATCCTTATGGATTTGCCCATCTGAGCCGCACCAACGAAGATAATATTGATCTGAACCGGAACTTTATCGACTTTACCGACGTCCAGCCCACAAACCAAGACTATGACACCATCCACCCGTGGATCGTCCCGACGGCGTGGCACGGACCTGAACGTGATGATGCTGAGCAGGCATTAACCTCATTTGTTGACACCTACGGAGAGAAAAAACTGCAGGCCGTATTGCTCAAAGGCCAATACACTCAACCGAACGGGTTGTTTTATGGTGGCACATCACCTTCATGGTCGAACCGTCAATGGTCGGACATCGTTGCCACGGAAGGCAAAGGGGCAAAACATTTGTCCATCCTTGACGTCCACACAGGCATAGGCCCCAAAGGTTATGGCGAGCCCATTTATGTTGGCATTGACGCTGGTTTCCAGCGCGCCCGCTCGTGGTTTGGTGAGGATGTCACCAACGCCGGCAAGGGCAAGTCACACGCCTCTGAATTTAAGGGCCCCATGGTCAGCGCCCTATGGGATGAACACCCCAACGCCGAACATACCGCCATTGTTCTGGAGTTTGGCACCCGCCCGCTGACCCAGGTGTTGTCCGCATTACGTGCCGACAACTGGCTGCGCTTTCACCCCGAAGCCGACAAAACCCAACACCAGTTGATCAAACAGGACCTGCGAGACGCCCTCTACGTCGATGAAGAGGAGTGGCGTTCACAAATCTGGCAACGCTCCCAGCAACTTATTGAGCGCGGCCTGGCGGGGCTTGCCGATGCCATCAAATGACGCCCCAAGTCTTTAGTCGTCACCAATACTTCGGGTAACTGACGTCCGAGCGCAGGTTGTTAAAGATCAATGCAACGAGGGCAATAAGGATGGCTCCGGTCAGCACGGGAAACAGCAAATAGCCAAAGCTCGGTTGCAGGGCGAAAACGACCAACGGATCTGCCCCGGCCGGAGGGTGCCCGGTTCGGGTAATCTGCATCATCACAATCGCCAGCCCGACGGCGACGGCAACCGACAACCAGCCCTCGCCGAGGACGGATAACACCAGCATCCCGACGACCATCGAAATCAGATGTCCAAACACAATGTTGCGGGGTTGCGCCAAGGGGCTTTCCGGTACGGCGAAGGCGAGGAAACAAGACGCCCCGAACGGTGCCATCAACAACGCCGTCCCGGTCAGTTCACTGAGCCCCGCCGTGGTGGCGATCGCACAGGTCGCACCGATCCCGGCAATGAGGGCTGAAACGGTGCGTGGGGCTGGTGGTTGTGGATGTCCACCAGCCATTTTGGCAAAATAACGTTGAAACAATTGCATAAATTTTTCTTTCCTAAATTAAAGATCAACAACAAGACCGTCACCGGCGGCACGTGACACACAGGGACACATCAGACCGGCTTGTCCTTTCTCGGCATCCGAGAGTGTGCTGTCACGATGCTGGGCAGACCCCTCCAGAACCTTCACCACACAGGCACCACAGGTGCCGGACTTACAGCCATAATCGGCATCAACACCGGCATCGAGCAGCGCATCCAGAAAGGTCTGGTCATGGGCGACGGTGACGTCGGTCCCGGATCGCGCCAGATGCACCTGAAAAGCCTGATCGCCGGATTCCGGTGTGGCGATGGAAAACAATTCAAAGCGGATACGTTTGGCATCAATCTTCAGTCGAGCTGCCGTCCGCCGCACGTCATTGATCAGGCTTTTGGGTCCACAAACGTAGAACACCGTATCTTCAGGTGCGGTGGACAATACCGCCTCAATATCTATCCGTTGGTTTTCGTCGCCAGCGTAGAAGGTCACGGCAGCCTTGAGTGCGCAGGTCAGTTTGGACCGATACGCAAACAACGATGTTGACCTGGCGGCGTAGTGCAGATGGAAACTACGCCCATCAGCAACCAATTGCTGCGCCATGGCTTTCAGCGGGGTGATGCCAATGCCACCGGCGATCAATACGGCTGGCCGTGGGTCTTCATGCAGGGCAAAACCATTTCTCGGTTGGCCGGCACGAATGCGCTGTCCCAAGGTGTAACCGGCATGGATGGCCCGCGACCCTCCGGTGCCCTCCGCATCCAGCCTTACGGCAATTTCATAAACGTCGCGACGGCTCGGGTTACTGGCAATGGAATAGGTTCGGGTCTCATCACCCGCGGGCAGCGGAACCTCTATGTGTGACCCAGCAGCAACAATCGGCAAATCAGTAAAGTCGGGAGACCGCAGCTCGAAAGCGCGAACTTCAGGCGTTAACTGACGAATGCCGGTGATCACCAACTCCAACGGGCCATTACCGATGACCTGTGCCGCCTCTGGACTTCCGCCAGATACTTCAGCCAATCTGGCTTCAAGCCCGGCGATATGGTCCCTGAGTGGCGCCGCCATTTCATTGATCTCGCTTTCGGTGAAGCGTGGCGTGATGTGCTGTGGACAGTTCCAGTCCAATGCTTCGATGGTCAAGACAACGGCACGTTCAACGCGCGCCCGATAGGTCGGGACTTCAAGACGGGCCAGCAGGTCAGTATCTTCTTCAGAGTGGACGATCCTCGCCCGCGCCCAGATTTTAAGACGGCGGCGGTTGGCATAGTCCATCAGGATCAAGGCAACCCGGTCGTTGGATTTAAGGTTACCAACACTCAGGTACTGCACGTTGCCGCGAAAATCTGCATACCCGATGGTCCGGTCATCCAGCACTTTCAGAAAACCGGCGGGTCCGCCGCGAAACTGCACGTAGGGCCAGTCGTTTTCGTTTGTCGTCGCCTGATAAAACCCGTCACGTTCTTCAATAAATGCCGCTTCGGCTGGGCCAATGACATTTCCGGCGTCAGCCGCATATTCGAACCGTTCGTTTTGGTCCCGGCTGCCGTAACGCGTCTGTACGGATTTAACGCCGGCTGTGAAGGTAATTTCTGCAAATCTGCGGGCCATGATGTGTTCCTCTAAAAGAATGATGGGGCGAGCACCAGTTGGGGAAATGGTGCCCGCCCAGAGTCCTAGGTCGAACAAGTGTCCTAGGTCGGACAAACGAGGGGCGTCAGGGGTTCACGCGGCTTCGTTGTGCAGGGAGACCTTGGGGAAATCGATATCAACCCGTGAGGCTTTGCCAATCAGGTTGGTCAGAATATTCATGCCAACGTGGGTAATGATCTCAACGATCTCGGCATCGCCATAACCGGCACCGCGAACGGCATCCAGTTCAGCCTGGGTAACGTCACCCAGATTGGTGTTTAGCGCGACCGCAAAAGCCACGGCAGCGGCAGCCTTGGCGTCCTGCGATGATCCCTGGCGATTGGCCGCCATCTCGGCACCGCTCAGGCCTGCCTTGCTGCCAATGGCCGAATGGGCCGACAGACAATATTCACAGGAATTTCCTTGGGCGATGGCAAGAGCAATGCGCTCGCGGGTCTGCGGCTCAAGATGCCCTGATTCGGCAATGCCATACAGGCCAAGGAACGCTTTCAGGGCGTCAGGTGACTGGGCCAGAATTCCAAGAAAATTCGGAACCATGCCAAGCTTGCCCTGGATAGCGTCGAGCAGTTCTTTCTGGTCGGGGGTCGCGTCGTCTTGGGTAACAACTTTAATACGGTTCATGATGTGGGTCTCTCTCAAATTGGGGGACAAAGGCGCCCAACACTGTTTGCGTCGGACAACCAGAAGGTAATTTATTTCAATATTTATTTGAATATACATATTATTGAACATACTATTCCATTTTACGGAATAATTAAGAGGTCCCCAATGGATCGGTTCCAGGCGATTCAGGTCTTTGTAAAAGTCGCGGAATGCGGAGGATTTGCGTCGGCAGCCCGCACCCTCGCCATGTCGCCACCGGCAGTAACCCGCGCCATCGCCATGCTTGAAGACCGTCTCGGGACCCGGTTGTTCGTGCGCACCACCCGCTCCGTGCGTCTGACGGAAAGTGGCGAACGTTTCCTGCAGGACAGCCGACAAATCTTGCTGGATCTGGAAGAAGCGGAGGAAGCGGCGGTTGGGTCTCATGCCGCCCCACGGGGCGAGTTACACATGACCGCCCCGGTGCTGTTCGGGCGCATGTTCGTCACCCCCATCCTGGGTGATTTCCTTGATCGCTATGCTATGGTCAAAGCCCGGACTCTGTTTGTCGACCGTGTTGTCAACCTGATGGATGAGGGCCTCGATGTCGCCATCCGCATTGGTGAGTTACCCGATTCGTCGTTGACCGCCGTCAAGGTCGGCTCAGTCCGTCGCGTATTTTTTGCCTCACCGGACTACATCAAAACCCACGGTCTGCCACAACGCCCGGAAGACCTCAGCCAACACCGGTTGATCCAATCCACCGCCATGGGGCCAGCCCCGGAATGGACCTTTCAGATCAACAACAAACGCACGGCGATCCGCATCGACCCGCACATTCGCATGAATACCAATGATGCGGTCATTGAACTGGCCGTCCGCGGATGGGGCATCGCCCATCAGCTGTCCTATCAGATCGCCCCTGATCTGGCGGCCGGTCGACTGCAAACCGTCCTCGGCGAGTTTGAGCAACCTTCCCTGCCCATCCACGTCGTCCATCAGGAAGGCCGAATGGTGTCGGGTAAAGTCCGGTCCTTTGTCGATTTCATGGCCGAGCGCCTGAGAGCTGATCCGGCACTGAACTGACGTACCAGACCATTGTTCTTTAACGCAGGAAACGAGGATATAATATCCGTCTGCCCAACAATTGAGGTCGTGGATCAGTGAGGGTATTGACGGAGGGGTTTAGCCAATATCGGTCTAATTGCATCCGTTATGTTTGCGCCACATTTCTGCATTGTGGCCTTCAGGAGAGTTGGCACACGGGTCTGGATTGGAATACCCGCGAATTCTGTTGTATTCCTCAATCTGATCTTTCGACAGGATATCAGGTGTTTTCAGATGGGTGGCTAAATGAGTAAACCTTAACTCCATCCTTGCTTCCTCAATCCTTTCCAGCGATGAACGAAGCGTATCCTGCGTGATAGAACCGCTGCGAAACAAAAGTTCAAGTTCCTGTTCGAGTGCAATCAGACGCTCTCCCTGTTGAATGGCTTGTGCTTTCATCGCCCGGTAGATTTCATCAATCGCCAAGACCTGATCATCGTTAAGTGGGATTTTTTCTTTCATTCCCAGCAAATGTGCGGGCCCAGGCACGCCATTAAGTTCGGCAGCTTTAGCCAGTCCCCATCCGCCGCCTTTCTTCAATTCTGAGATATCATCAGGGGAGAGGCTCTTGATGCTCCGTTGTTGCTCCCCTGCATATTTGGACGCTTGAGAATGCTTGGTTTCAGTTGCCTGAACAGCTACGCCCAAAACCAAAATGGGCAAGACGTATAAAGCGATTTTCATTTTGGTCCGTTTCCAAATTGGTGCCAACTATTGGAACTTGCCACAACTGATGAGATAGCCACATGATAGAAATCATGTCTGAAAACTTAGTAGAACAACTTAAAGCTAGGGCCAACAAACCCCGATCGATTGATCAAGGAGCCTACCTGTTCCATCAAGGTGATCGTGTAAGATCAATCTATATAATCGAAGATGGATTGATAGAATTGGTCCGACATCAACAGGATGGGACATCAATCGTTCTGCAGCGAGCCAAACATCAATCAGTCCTAGCTGAAGCATCTATATATTCAGAGCATTATCATTGTGGCGCGGTTGCCAAACTACCATCGAGGCTTTTTACGCTTCCAAAGGCCACTTTTCTCACACTTCTCCTGCAAGATGATGATTTATCCAACGCTTGGGCTGCTCGATTAGCTAGAGAGGTTCAGTCGGCACGTAGCCAAATTGAAATCCTCTCACGCAAGACGGTATCTGAGAGACTGGATGGGTGGTTGGCGTGGCAGGGCAACGAGATGCTTTCTAAGGGGCAGTGGAAAAACATTGCGGTGCAAATAGGGGTAAGCCCTGAAGCACTGTATAGAGAACTTGCAAAAAGGCGGTCTGAGTAACTGAAACTGCCCTCCCGAGCGACTGAATGTCTCATTAGGGTCAACGGTCGCCGAAGTGTCCTCAGGACGAAACCGACGACCTAAATTATGTCCGCTCGGCAACCGCCAACAGTCATCTTGGCATCACCAGCATAGCTCCTTCCTTGATCAGAAATAATTCACGCCACCATAAAATGAACATATTCCTATAATATGGTTTTGGTTGGTCGGGATTGGTTCCCCGGATGTGCCTGTTTGCCCTTGTGAAGAAATGATCTGATGTCTGGTAATTTGGCTGGCAGCAGACCGAGCTTGAAAGGCTCTCCCGTCATACATATTGGGTGAAAAAACACACACAAAACACCACAAAAGCCTACATTTTTTGTATTTTCGTTGAGCATCCCAAAGGATCAAAAGAGATAAAAACCCGCAAATTTCCAGGAGGTTTCGCCGGGTTTTGCCGATTGTTGTTGGTCGGTGTAAAAAACGTAGGGAATTGTGGTGTTTTGTAGGGATTTAGATATTCCCCTGCCCTGGTGGTTTTACACCAGCCCCGACACCATCGAGACAAAATCACCAATACCGATCAGGCCGGGGCCGTGGCGAGCGGCGGGTTCCGGTCTCAAAAACACTCAGGAAAGAAGTGTTTGGTAATCGGTAACGGCGCGTGAAACATAGTCATCCCACGAGCATCCCGCCTGCACCCTTTTTACGGCGGAGGCCCCCATTTTGTGGCGAAGCGGTTTGTCTTCAACTAGGTTCAGCAACGCATCGGCAAGGGCCTTGTCATCCATTTCCGGAACAATCACCCCCTGCTCCCCTGGCGTGATCAGGTCGCTGGCCCCGACCGCATCGGACACAATGACCGGCAGGCCTGACGCCATGGCTTGCGGAACAACCAGGCCGAAACCTTCTTCCACCGACGGCAGGCAGAAGATATCGGCCTTGGTATATTCTTCCGCCAACCGTTCAGCCGATACCGGGCCATGAACAACAACATCATCGGTCACCTGGGCAGATAGTTGTTCCTTGAACGAAGGCTCGACCTGTCCAAAAAGATGAAGCTCGGCCTTCCCGGCAAGTTTCCCAATTGCCCGAAGTAACCATGGCACGCCTTTCCTGACCCCGACGCCGCCGGCAAAGATGATGCGGGGTTTGGGGTTATCGGGGGGCGTGGCCGGAGGATGAAACCGCGACAGGTTAACCGCCAGACTGTTGACCAGAAGTTTATCTTCTGGAATTCCACGCGTGATGAACGACCGGGCGGCGTGCGCCGACGGTACCGAGATGGCGTCAGCCGCCGCATATTCCTGAACCTCACGCTCCACCATGGCGGGATCGGTATCATCAAACGCCAGACCACAGCTCCGATACGCCTCTTTCAGCACGTCAGTCTGATGGCTGATGTGGGTCGACCCGCGCTCAATGATGACTTTCATTCCGCGTGCCTTGGCGGGCGTTATGGCCTCCAGCGTGGCGGAACTCCAGCCCACCAGCAGGTCTCCACTTTCGGGCAGGTTGTTCGCGGCAAAGTCGGCAAATTGACGGGCGATCAGCAGGTCGGGTTTAGGCCCCCATCCAAACCGGCCATAAATGCGGCGGCGCAGCTCAAGCAGAGGTGCTGACTTAATCGGTAAATGGGCGCCGGTCACCCTCCGGACGGCAAATTCCGGGTACGTAGTCAATAACCGAGATAAATGCCCGCGTTCACTCAAACCTTGCGCCAGCTCGAAGGCGTGATACCGGCCATGAACGGAGACCGTCACCTTCATGAGGTCTGCCCAGACGTCTGCCCAGACGCTTCGAGCACACGTTCAAGGACTTCCGCCTGACTCTGCCAGGAATAATTGTTCATGTGATCTGACTTGAGTGAGATTGAACTGTCCCGCTCCAGTGAATTCAGAAAGGCAACAACCTCATTCGCCGTCGAACAGGTACTCAATGTGCCGCCAACCTCGCGGGCGATCTCCTTAACTTCCGCACTTTCATCGGGAAAGGCCAGAACGGGTCGCCCGGCGGCCAGAAGTTCAAGCGGTTTGTGCTGAAACAGGGAGCGTGGGCTATGCATATAGGCGTTGACCCAGGCACCGGCCTGCAGCGAGCGTAACCGGGTGAGCTCCAGAAATCCGTCGATGATGATATCGCAGATACCCTCAAGCGGAGCCATCAACGCCGTCATCCGCTCCACATCGGCCCCGGCGTAGCGCACTTCCAACCCGTCTGCATTTCCGGCGCGGGCCCACGTGGCAATGCCCTTGATCAATTCTGCGGCCTGGCGATCATCATAGACACTGCCGGTCAGCAGAATGCGCCTGCCGTCTTGCAGGACATCTGCTTCGACCTCTGTTTGATCAAAGCCGCTGTAGATGACGCTCGGTTCCATATGGAACCAGCGCTTGCCCTCGGCCTGATGGGCCTTTGAAAAAGCCGTCATATGAGCTGCGCTCTTGAACCGATTAGCAATCAATTGGGCAAACCCATAGGGCAGGAATGCCGACCAGTTATCCTTGATATCCGCCACCCACGGACACCCCGCCGCCGAAGACAGGTCTTTGGCGATGCTCCAGACATCCGTATTGCCGAACGACGCCCAGATGACGTCGGGCTGAAAGTGTTCCGCCAAAATTTCTAAATAGGGCGACGCCGCTATACGCCAGTCTCCAAACAGGCCTGAGTTGAACAGATAGTGTCCAGCAATGGTCAACTGGCGTAAACCGCCAGGCAGCTGCCCGGCACGCAACCTGGAAAGCGTGTTATTGTGCAGAGGCTTGACCGCCAGGGAATAGGGCACCGCCCAGTCGTGATGGATTAGATCATCGGCGAGGCTGCCCAGCTCCTGTCCCTCGTCGTCCGGGTCAAGGGTCTCCGTCAGCAACACAACCTGATGCCCACGCGCCGCCATGGCGATGGCAAAGCTGGTCAACCGAAGCGCACAGACATGCGGCGTGTCAGGATGGCAGTGATTGACAAAAACGGCGCGCATGATCAGCTCTCGCCCCTCACAACAACGCCTGAACGCGCGGCGCATTGGCAACACGCTGGATAAAATGGCGATGCCAGGATTCCGCAATCAAGGGCCGCCATAACATCCACGCCAGATGCGTCTCCCCCGCCTCAAAGCGTTTCAGGACTTTCCGCCACCAGGCTTTATTCCAGTACCCCCGGGACGAGAATTCCGGACTTTCCAGGATGTCTTTGAGCATCGGCAACAGTCTGTCCCCCAACCAGATGTCCTGGGGTGGCAGGAACCCCTGCTTGTTCCAGCGGGTCCGAATCTGTTCGGGCAAGGCATCGGCCATGGCCGCCCGGAGCAGGTGTTTGGTCTCCGAGTTGCCCATCAAGATTTCAGGTTTCAAAGACAGGACAAATTCGGCCAGCCTGTGATCGCAGAACGGCAGGCGCACCTCGCGTGAATGCGCCATGGAATTGCGATCCCCATAACGCAGCAGGGTCGGCAAATGGGCGCTCAGGCTGTCATCCTTCAAAACCCGGCTCAGCGCATTAAACTGCGTATCCAGGTCGCGCCGGTTGGAGCTGGATATCTGTCCGGCGACTTCCCCCGTCAGCCCAAACAAAAAATCGCTGCCCTTGCCCGTCCAACTGGCCAGCCGATGGCGGACATTTTCAGGAAGTTTCTGGGCCCACCCGCCAGCAGGCGCCCCGGAAAAGGCCAACGGATAACGCTGTTCAATCCGTTTCCGTTCAGCCGCCACATCTTCAGCCGACCGGCTTAGCGTCAAAGCCTCAAGGTACGGGACAAAATACTGCTCATAGCCCCCCAGCAGTTCATCCGCCCCCTGCCCGTCCAGCAAAACCGTCACACCGTGTTCTCTGGCGAGGCGGAAAACCGACCATTGCGCAAACTGACTGCTCGACCCGACGGGTAGTTCGTTGAACCACATAAATTCAGACAGCTCATCCTCAAACTGTTCAGCGGTTGGCGATACGGTATGCCCGGATACTCCGGTGGCGCGGCGAACCACGTCGGCAAATTCCGACTCGTCCGCCGTCGTGTTCGGGAAGGAGCCGGTAAACGTGTGATAGTCCGCAGCTTCACCCAGAATTTCCCGGTTAAGACAGACAATGGAACTGGAATCGAGCCCGCCCGACAAACACGAACCGACCGGCACGTCGCTTCGCATACGTAACCTGACCGAATCTTCCAACAATTCACGAAACCGCGTGACGGAGGATATTTCATCCAGTCTGCTAATGTCTTCATCCGGCACCACATCCCAGTATCTGGAAATCTTGGTTTGCAGGGTGCCTATATCCAAGGTTAACGATTCCGACGGAAGCAACTGCCTGATGGCCGTAAAGACCGTCGAACGATTATCGTCCAGCCCCTGACGGGGTTGATGCAGGAACCGCAGCAGGGCGGTTTCATCAATATCGGCGTCAATCCCCTGCAACGTAAACAGCGCTTTGTATTCCGATGCAAAAGCAAAGAATTCCGGCGTCTCGACATATAAAAACGGTTTTTCGCCAAAGCGGTCCCGCGCACAAAATATCCGCCCGGATTTCAAGTCATAAATCGCGAAAGCAAACATGCCGTTGAATTCATCAACGCAGTCCTCACCCCAGGCTTTGTAGGCTTCCAGCAAAACTTCCGTGTCGCATTTTGACTGAAAAACCACCCCTGCATTTTCCAGTCGTTTGGCGATCTCGATGTAGTTATAAATTTCGCCGTTGAAGGTAATGACGTACTGCCCGGAACAATCCACCATCGGCTGCGCCCCTGCGGGTGTCGGGTCGATGATGGCAAGACGGCGATGACCGAAGATAACGGAGCCGCTTTCATTGGCCCACAGCCCTTCCCCATCCGGCCCGCGATGCGCAAGAGCCCTGGTCATGGCCTCAACAGCAGCAGGGTTTACGGCCCTTTTCGAAATAATCCCGGCAATGCCGCACATGCTAGCTGTCCTGCACAACCCACTGAAAATGCGGGGTAATTGTAAAAAGTCATGTATTGGAATACCCCATCTTGTGGAGCAAGTCACTGTAATGAATAAGAACCCGTTATTGACAACCCCCAGGGAAGCCCATTCATTGTCCCCATATCTACAAGATCGATCTGACCGCAAATATGAATGCACAGCCCAAAGTCCTGTTCGTCGGCGATTTGAATTTTTATTCAAAAGGTGCCTCGCGCCTGAATGCTCTGGAGCAGCTTGGTGCTGAAACCACGGACCTCTGCCATTCCCCGATCGGGGGAGAGGATCTAGGGTTTGTGCCACCCAGTCTAGGTTTTCGAATTGCCTGGAAGATGGGCATTCACCGCGACACGGAAAACGTGAACAGCCAAATCATTGAACAGGTGAAAACCTTAAAACCCGATCTGTTGTGGATTGAAAAAGGCAACATGATCAAACCAGCCACCCTGAAAAAAGTCCGAAAGCTTTCGCCAAACACTGTCATCGCGTCCTATTCCGATGACGACATGTTCAACAAACTGAACCGGACGCGCGCCTATGCGGATAGTCTGAAACACTACGATGTGGTTTTCACCACCAAATCCTACAATGCCAATGCTGATGAACTCCCTGCATTAGGTGCCAAACGCTGCGTCATGGTCGACAAGGCTTATGACCCCAGCCAGCACCGTCCCTTGGATTTAGGTGCGACGGACAGGGAAACCTATGGCGCGGATGTTGGATTCATCGGCAGCTATGCGCCGGAGCGGGCCGAGGTTATTCAATATTTGGCGGAAAATGACATTCAGATACGGGTCTGGGGTAACGGCTGGCAAGGGGTTTCGTCCGCGTCTCAAAATCTCCAGATAGAACGCCAGCCTCTAGTTAATACCCGCGACGACCTGAAGTTTAGCAAAGGCATTTGCGCCACCCGGATCAATCTGGGATTCCTGCGTAAGGTTAATCGTGACCTGCAGACCGACCGAAGCGTTGAAATTCCGGCGTGCGGTGGTTTTATGTTGGCTGAACGCTCGGCCGAACATGAACGCCTGTTCGAAGACGGCAAGGAAGCCGTGTATTTCGATTCAAATCAGGACTTGTTAGAAAAGATTCGTTATTTCCTCGACCATGAAGACGAACGCAAATCCATCTGTTTGGCCGGACGGGCTCGATGTGAAAGCAGCGGATACAGTCACCTGGAGCGCATGCGGTTTATGCTGAAAGAAGCCCTAGGCGGATAAGTGCCTGCCTTAATCCCTGATGGCTTTCCGACAACCCCCAGGATGTAATTCTCACTGCTGCCTGACGGCCCATTTCTTCCAGCCCGTTCGGGTTCGATAATATATCTGCGAGAGCGCTTCGAAGTGCTGCAACATCACCGGACTTGACGATCCGTCCATTGCTCTCATCCACCAGGTCAATGGCACACCCACATTCATCGGATACAACAACAGTTGTATTGGCACTCATCGCCTCATTCACGGCAAGACCCCAAGGTTCACGCTCTGAGGCCAGGACAAACACATCGGCCAGATCATAAAAGGCCGGTAACTCAGTCTGGTTTTTAAACCCCAAAATTCTCACTCGGTCGTCCATATCCCGGCTCTGTTCTTCCAAGGCCGTTCGCTGTTCACCATCTCCCACATACAGGAGATAAGGATGCCGGGCATCTTCCATATCAAGTCCACGAAAGGCAGCAAGTAACGTGATGGGGTGTTTGCGGGGCTGCAGCTTTCCGGCAAACAGGATCACCGGCCGGTCGGCCTCGAGTCCGAGGTCTTGGCGAAATCGTTGCTGATTATCATGAGCCTCACGGGCGTGATTTTGAAAGAAATCGTTGTCGACCGTATATGGCATGGAAAACAGCCGCTCCGTTTCCACGCCATGATCCAGATAATACTGTCGATTGTCGGCCCCGATACACAGGAATCCGGCACAATGCCTGAAGATTGATTTGAGATAACTGCGCTTGATCAGCCCCCGTATCAATCCTCCATCCGGCATGGCTACATTGGTGTTTTCACCCCGCATAAGCACAGGGAGTCCGGCCTTTGAGGCCAATTTTATAGCCGCTCTTTTCGGGGTGCTGTCCCAGCCATGAACCCATAAGACATCGGTTTCAGTGAGGTATTTATCCAATTCCGCATTCGATTTCAGTTCCGCGTGGTCGTACCCATCCGTTAGCGGCACATCCCAGGTCACATCGTGACCAAACCCTGAATCACTGAATGTCCCGGTACTCGCCATGTCTTCGAAAAGCACCCGCAATTCGATATCAGGGTCAGCCGCAATCAGCCGCAACAAGGGGGCCTGGTACTGAATGGGGTGGCTGACCAGATAGAGAAGCCGAACGGGCACGGGTGAATACATCCTGTTGAAGCTGCCGATGCGTCACAATGCCCTCAAATGTACAAACTTTCCACCCGGAACCGTTGTTCTCCAGGTCGGCGCACGATATATACGACTCATCTCAATTGAAACGGCCTGATAAGAGAAATGTCCACACTACGAACGGGCAGCTGAACTGATGAGACCAGTCGATCTTAAGGGCGCGGAAAGTCATGCGGGACTTGCACAGAGATCTGTAACAGGAAAACTCAGATCTACGACCTACACTTAACCTTGACATCCACATAGCGAAGTCCGAAATACTGGTTGGCACGCCGCTTTGTCATACTTCATGACATGACCAAGATAGTGGAAACAAAACTCAATTGAACGACTCAGTTCGCACTCTCCGGCGCAATATCGGAAATCTGGTGTCGATCAATCTTAACAGGTTGCTGGGGCGCAGCTTTGTCCCACATCCGCGAAAAGCGATCTGTATCGAAACGTCGGGACGTTGCAATCTGAAATGCCGGTTTTGTGCCTATCCGAAAAGAGGACCACTGGGTTTTCTGAATATGGATGATTTCATTTCGGCGGTAACGCAGGCCAGTGAAACCGGCGTTCGCACAATCTGGTTAACCCCAATGCTAGGCGAGGTTTTTGCAGACCCGAATTTACCGGAAAAACTTGAATATCTTGAACAATTTGACGGTATTAACGCTTACTCCTTTTATACGAATTTCATTTTGTGCAATGACACTACAATTCAGCAGTTTGAGAAGTTAAAAAAACTGACCTCAATTCACATCAGCATTTACGGGCATGATGAAGACACATTTCAACGGATAACCCAAAGACCTAGCTCCCAATTCAAAAAATTGCAGCGAAATCTTTTATCCCTGAGACGCCTGCTCAAAAACTGGCAACCCATTGAAGGCGTTCATTTCTCAATCCGGACATTGGGTGGAATTACGGACGATAACCTGCCCAAAACTGACCTTATCCAAAAACTGTCTGAATTGTCTGAAATTATCAATGTCGACTGTATGGTTGCGACGGAGTACGACAACTGGGGAGGGACCCTCACATCCGCAGATACCGCGCCAATTGGAATTGATCTGTTTGATGGTACAGGACTCTACAGGGCGGGTGCATGCACATTACTGTTTTCGGGACCCAGGGTTGCTTCGGACAAATCAGTGCATGCCTGCGCCTGCAGGGATATCGATAATTCGCTTTTGATCGGTAATTTAGCCGACAGTTCATTAAGAGATATTATTTCCCTTCAGAACCCAGCTTATCAAAAGATCATTGAGAATCAGCAATCCGGAAGATTTAGCAAGAATTGCCAATCATGTTCTATGTATCGCAGCGTCTATGACCATCGTCCAGGTGCTCAGGATCAGCAACTGACAACCCTCGCATTAAAAGACGCTCGTAAGCTGATGGCGCAATAGAGGCACTTATTTTGTCTCGTGATGGACCTTCAGGCCTTCCGGGGCGGGTTCTCGGTTTTCAGAAGAATTGACAGCAATGCAACAAATGCCAGCATGTATGCACTGCTCAATGCAAGCGCTAGAGCCATGTCTACAGGAATCCAACCCAGAAAATAAAACGCAATCGGGGCAGCCCCTCCGGTATATTGGGCCACACGACCTACCAACAGCCAGCGAACCCGTTTGGTTGCCCAACAATAATTCCGCAACATCTCAAAAAGCGGGATAAACATCATAAACCCTGACATCCCGACCAGCAGATTGGCGGACTGAGACCAGCGATCCCCAAGTAACATTGGTACGATTACATCGGCGCTCACGATGCAGATCAACGCCGGAACAGTCAAAACAGCTGCAAGCGATACCAGCAGCCTGTTGCGTCCCGTTTGCCTCCAATTTCCATCATCGACCCGAGCAAACCAGTTTCCCGCCACACGTCCGATCACGGGTGCAATCAACTGCTGTGGAATCAGTGCCAGTTTTTGTGCTTGAAAGAAAAACCCGGCCAATCGCTCACCTCCAATCTCTCCTACAAGAAGGATCACAATCCGCCCGAAACTATTCTCCAGAACGCCATCTATCCACAAACCCTTTGCGTCATGAAACAATGTTCGCATATCGTCAAGACTGAGGATCTTTAAACGGCAAATGGTAATCCCCCCAATCCACCACATGCCAAGCACACCGCAAACCGACAGATAAAACTCACGGAGGAAAAGCACTTCCGCGCCAAAACCAAACCAGACCAGACACACGGCAAGAATGCTGCCACTTGTTGCCACTGAGGTCTCCACAATCGCCAATTTACGATAAGGCAGAGTACGCTCATAAAAACCTTTGTTTTGTTGCGCCCAATGTCGAACAGCCAATGCCAGAACAAGGCCATATTCCCACCCCCCGCCTTGACCGTTGATTTTCAACATGATCACGAGTAGGACTGAGGCAATTATGGTTTCGTATATGGCAGCAGAGAAGTATCTGTTCCGGGCGTGTTGGGAAAGTTCTGCATGAGGAGCCCGGATGATCATCGCGTCAATTCGGAAAGACATGATAGCGAATATCAATGCAACGCCAGCCATAATGAGGGCAAAATGGCCGAAGTCTTCAGGGAACAGATATCTGACCAATACCAGATTGGACCCGAACCCAATAGCGGCCTGCGAAACCTGGCCAACAAACAGATAACCCGCACCTCGCTTCAATTCAGTCAGGTCAATTTTTTTCATGACAACTGTAATACAAGGTCGCGGATGACCGAAAATGCCAAAAAATGGATCATCATTATCGTAAAACCAGGTTTTGGAACCGGCGGATGTATGGCCCCAATAAGCGAAGATGGTTAAAAAATTCGCGACGTGCCGTTAAGCGCCCGTAGCGTCGTGAACACTCGGATAACGAATTCAATAACCCGCTGACATCTCGATTGACCAACACAGATTTTATTTCACCGTGAGTCAAGATATCAGCCGCGTAGTCAAAATACCCATATGACATTGATAACATGACCAACTTCAATAGTTGCGCCTCAGAAAGATATCTACCTGCATTCTTGTCGTCATAATTTCTAAAAAACAGATAATCCCCCTGAATCAACTGGCCACGGGAATAAGGGATGGTTTCATTGCTCGTGTGAGGATGAAGTATATATCCATTAGTTCGCCAATGAGCAGGCTTGATTACATCCATAAGGATAAAGCCGTTTTCAGACATAAAAGCCTCAATCTGATGGGCGACCGGCTGCTTCTTTCGCAACCGTTCATACATCACCTCAACCTTGACCGTCATCAAATTATTCAAAATCTTTGGACTACTGCTTAATACGCCTAACTCTAGCCCCTCGATATCAATCTTGAGGCAATCTGGCGTCGCCTCACCAGCGTCATCGACCACATGCTGTAACGTGACCGTATCAACTTCGATCATATTTCGAATACAAAAATACTGCTTTTTGAATAGTCGTGGTGGCAACCCTTGTAGTGGCGGCAACAACGAAGCCCCTTCCGGTTCCGATGGAATATGGAGGGTTCGCCTGCCGATAGAGTCCCCGATTGCAAAAGGCAAAATTCTTGATGAACGCCATGGCCCCTCAGGTTCGTGATTTAGCCGCGAAAACTCCATTGGATCGGGCTCAAATCCAACCGCGTCAACACCGAATGCAATTGGCCCGAGATCAGGATCGAACCCTCCGCGTGTGCCAATGTCGTAAAACGTTATTGGATATTCATTTAGCACCGAGACAAATTTGCTTTTGGAAAACAAATTTTCAAATCCCATTACGTCACCTTCCCGTCAGCCCAAAGTTTAAACCATGGCTGACCGCAATGTGATCTCTTATGTCTCTCATTTTCTAATTGTCCCGGCCTTTATCATTTGCATCGCGATTTGCCTTAGGTTGGTTTCAGCTTTCCATCCCAGTAAGGCCAATGCTTTTCCTGGATCACCCCGGCTCTCCATGATGTCCGCATGTCTCAACAATGAGTTGTCGGTTACCACGTGCTCCTCCCACTCCAGGCCCAGAACCTCAAAAACCACCTTTACAAACTCCTGGAGCGGGGAACTCTGGCCGGTCGCCAGAACGAAGTCCTCCGCCTCCTCTGCCTGCATCATCCTCCACATGGCATCCACATATTCAGGTGCCCATCCCCAATCGCGGATAATATCCAAGTTGCCCAGATGGAGATATTTCTGTTCACCTTTTGAAATGGCAATCGCACCTTTAACAATTTTGCGTGTCACAAAGGTCGGTGGCCTAAATGGGCTCTCGTGGTTAAATGTGATCGCCGAACAAGCAAACAAACCGTAATCCTGGCGGCATTCAATCACCAGCTTCATAGCCTCTGCCTTCGCCTCGCCATAAGGGCTTCGTGGGTTTAGTGATGTCATTTCCGTTGCCGGGGCAGGTGTATTCCCAAACATCTCACTGGATGCGGGATTAAAAAACCTGGTGTCGTGATTTGTTCGCAAGATCGCATCCAGAAAAATGTGCGTGCCGCCGACAATGCTCTTGATGGTCTCGTCCGGAAATTCGAATGATCGGCTGACTGACGACTGACTTGCAAAATTATAGATTTCGTCAGGGAAGCAGGAATCGAGAGCGGTTTCGACCTGCGTCGTATTATCGAACGACATCGACATCAGATTCACGTCATCATAAATCCCTAATGCCTTCAGGTTTTCGAACGAATTTTTCCGGTGATCACGAGATGTTCCATAAACAACATATCCCTTACTCAGAAGAAACTGAGCCAAATAAGATCCGTCCTGACCGGATATGCCTGTAATGAGTGCACTTTTCACGATAACTTATTCATCAAATCAGTGGACCTTCAGGAAAGACCTGCATCAATTCGTTTTTCTCACGAGCTGCCAGATACGATCCGTCCTGTCCGGTAATGCCGGAGACCATTGCCTTTTTCATTCAGAATCACCTAACCTCATCGATTGAAAAGATATCCAACATCTATAGAGCATTTCCGTAAGTCTCATACCATACTTGCTTCAGGTCGTGATGAAATTGCGGCAAGCCAAATTTTTCGACAACCGTCTTACGTGCATTAAGCGACATGTTTTTGCGATTCTTTGGCTGGTCACAGATGTTCTCTATGCAAGCCACCATGTCTTCAACGTCGAAATTACTGAAGTACCCGTTTTCACGATCTTGAACATAACCTTCAGGTCCACCGCATCGAGTTGATACGACTGGCACACCACATGCCATGGCCTCGACACCAACAATGGCATGGCCTTCCTGAAATGATGGAATGACAAAAACATCAAGATTTTGATAGAAATCACGCAAGCCTGGTTGATCGAGTATTCCTAAGAAAATCACCACCCCCTCAAGGCCTCGTCTGGCAATTTCTACAGTGAGTTCAGGCGTCACCTCTCCTGTCACAATCAGATTAACGTCCTTCCTAGACCGTCGGAGTTTTGCAACAACATCCAGAAGCAGCGCTGCGTTTTTTCTCGGGTCAGAAAGACGTCCGGCGAAGCCCAAGCTCCAGCCGGGAGCATGATTTTTCGATGGGCAAAAGAAATCCATGTCCGTCGGGATATTCAACTGCCCAATATCACTTCGTTGAGGGCTGCAGCGTTCTGTCAAACTTTGTTTCGAGCTACGACTAATCGTCATGATCCGCCCGCTCCCGTTCAAAACTTGGCGTTCCTGTGCTTGTAACTTGCGCATTACCAGGTGGCGGTCAACTAGACGGCGCGTCAGGGCATAATCCTTTTGCCGATCAATACGGTCTCCGTAAACGTCGCTTGCACACCACACAAGATGGGGGACACCCGCTTCGGCAAGAGGCATAGCCAGCACAGTTGTCCCACTCACAACCACATGGAAATCATAGCTATCGACCAAGGACGCCCATAACCCTGATGGTTTGCTGTAGGTATATTCCAGCTCAGGTAGGTATGTCCCAACGGCGGCACATTGATGCCCGTGAAAGGCTGTTTCGTATCGAACAGAGGGTTTCCCAAAAATCGTTAAGGCATTGAGCTCAGGGCGGTGACTTCTGGTCGCCGGAAACGCAATGCATACCTGATTCCCCAGATCACGAAGATGATCGGCGAGTATCTGAGTCATTGTTCCCACTCCACCAAATATTTCCGGTGGTAGGCTAATGATTAGCGTCCGGCTAATTTCAAAACCTCCAGGGTCTTTTGTTCTGTTGCCTTCCAGGAATATTGGCTAGCCCGTTCAGACGCCTTAATTGCATAATCACTGCGTAATTGAGGGTCCGTCAGCAGCTGGTCCAGAACCTGTTCCATGTCACCGACATCAGCTGGATCGAAATACAGGCCTGCGTCGCCCAGAACTTCGGGCATGGCGGCAGCATCAGAGCATGCTATCGGTGCCCCGCAAGCCATCGCCTCGACCAAAGGGTTGCCGAACGTTTCAACAGTTGAGGGGAATACAAAAACACTGCAACGTCGGTACATACTGCGAAGCTCAGAGGCGTCCAGGTGGCCTAAAAACTCAACATTTTTTTCCAACTTTTTATCCGTAATAAGTTGCATCAGAATCTGCATGTATTCTTGATCGACCGGACGACCAGCGATTTTCAACTGCAGATCGGGGTGTTTGCCCAACAATCGTGAGACCGCCAGCAACAGGTTGGAAAAATTCTTCTGAACATAGATATCGGAAACAGCAAGCAGCAGATTTCCTTCCCGTTTCGCCTCTGGGTCGATGGAAAAAGAGGTATTTACACCATGTGGGACAACCTTGATGCGCCGACGCAGCATTCCCCATAGTGCACCGGTACCGACCTTTCGAGCATAATCGGACACAGCGATAGCACCCTTACTGGTCACCAGTGACATAAGCGTCGCGAGATACAACAACGCCCAATACGCCAGTTTCAAAGGTCGGCGTTCGACAAATCCGACACTAACGGCGTTGCGAACCATGACCACCGGGTTGCGGGCAAAAATCGGGCCATAGTTAGCGGGTGAAAAAGTCACATCGGCAGAGATCTTTCGTGCAAGTCGCGGGAGATCAATCTGTTCTCGCCACAGAACATTCCAGAATCCCCTGCGGAAGTTGAGAAAATGATAGGTGATATTATCAATTTCCACTGGCAGGACATCTTTCTGATCCTCATGAGCACATAAGTGTACGTCAATATCCGGCTCCTCGGCCAACAACGGCAGCATGTTGCGGAGATAAGTCACCCCGCCTCCCGTTCGGGCATGCAGGCCATTGATCAGCAATCTGAGCGTTTGCGGTTTTGCAATAGAGGATATTGTCTGTTTGAACTGGGCAATATGACGTTCCCAGGTAAACATGGCCTCCGCACGTTCTTTACCCAACGTGATCATTCGTTCTCTGAGTTCGGCATCTGCATCAAGCTCCAGGACTCGTTTCGCTAGGTCATTCGGATTGCTCAACTCAAAATAAAGAGCCGAGTCAGCACAAACTTCATGATGGATAGGAATATCTGAAACGATCAACGGAATTCCGGCGCGCATGGCTTCAATCATGGGAAAGCCAAATGTCTCCGCCATAGAAGGGAAAACAAAAGCATCATATTCCGACAGGGCTGCGTTCAGGTCTTCGTGGTCAATTCTACCTAATGTAAGACAATCGGAATAACGCTCAGATTGAAGATCATCCAATTCTTTGCGGTTGGAGGGCCAGGGGTCAAAATCATGCGCCTCCATCGTGATCCGCGATTGGGTCGACACATCCTGATCATTTAACAGGCGTGTCGCCTCCGCCAGCGTTACCGGATCTTTATGAGGGTAAAACACGGAAACATAAAAAAGGCGGATTTGACCATCCACCCGCCACGACCGGCGTTCACGGTCGACGCTGAACTTCGAATTAACGCCAAGATAGTTGACCACGGAATTGGTGACAATATCCGGCCCATAGTCCAGCGCCGCCTGAAGTGCAACTTCAGAGGGGAAAACCGTCACCTCGGAATGCCTCGCCGAATACAGCATAAGATTGCGCCGTAAGAAGGCGGATACCCGCTCTCTCAAACTCAGATGTGGCAGAACCTTTTCTCGGTAAACTGGGTTCAGGTAAATTTCTCCCTGAACCAGAAGAATCTGCGGAACAGGCGGGAACAGAACGCCGTAGTTCGCCGACGAATAAAGCACATCGGCGCCACTTTCCCGAACGATCCGTCTCCAAAAAAACTGCTCCCATATAAATCGGTGAAGAGCACCGTAGAACCTCCTAACGGGGACCGGTCTAACGGTCACATTAGGATGGTTGATTTTACCGACATCGAAAGCGCGAGGAACATAGACAATGGCTTCGAAATCCTCATCCCCAAGGAATTCGATCAAGTTTGAAGTATAGGTAACGATTCCCCCTGTATTGGCGGAAATGGCATTAATAATGACCCGCATAGCGTTACCTTGACTGACCTGACAACGATGAAGGCGAAGCTAAGCCAGCTCAGACGTTGGTTCAATACGTAACTCGGACCGGACTCCACCTTCTCACTATCTTGGGCCGGGGCAAGCAGGCTATAACGTTGCCTGTCCTGCATTTTACATTAACCTGAGCCTTATGAGTTTTAGCCACCTTATTAAATATGCTTTGACCCTCAGCCCCCGAACTGCTCTTCGGGGCGGGTTGCGTTACGTTACGCGATCCGTCACCGGCTCATTGGATACGGTCAAGCAGTCCAATGACTGCACCTACGCTCCCGTCAAACCTGAGGCCACCTGCTACCGCTTATTACCCGGCATACCGCTGTCAACAACCCCTTCCGATTTGTTCAGGGACTGGTCCGAATCCATAATTGAACACCGTTTCGACTTGCTCGGCTCAGGCCCCGTCAAAATAGAGTATGGCATGGAAGCAAACGGGTTTGGTTTACATAGATACCCTGCCCAATTCATTGACACCGCCGCCGACTCTCTAGTTGCCCGCCTGAACCCCGGGAACCGGGCGCGGGCGAGGGCAATCCGGGATTTAATTTCGACAGAATATCATCCCATAGACTGGCATCTGGATTTCAAATCAGGGTATCGCTGGTCGGAAGGCATTGTCGCCAAATCCATAAAATATGGGCATGAAGCAAGCACTGATATCAAGGTCCCTTGGGAGCTGGCCAGACTGCAGCATCTGCCTGCGCTGGCGCTGGCAAACTTTAATTCGGGTAAAAGCAAATACCGAAAGGAATTCGAAAACCAAATTTTGGACTTTATGGCCGCCAATCCACCAGGCTGGGGCGTGAACTGGGTCTGCACCATGGACGTCGCCATCCGTGCCGCTAACATGATCATGGCGTTTGATCTGTTCAGGGCTAAAGACGAGGCATTCAGCCCGTTCTTCCAAGATGAATTTATCGCCAACATCCGCGCACATGGTCGCCACATTGTCCAAAACCTGGAGTGGGCTGCCGAGGTTCGCGGAAATCATTATCTCGCCAATATATCCGGGCTGACGTTTATAGCGGCCTTTCTTCCAACTGACAAAGAAACAGATTTATGGCTGGCTTTTGCGGTGCAGGAGCTAATTGCGGAAAGCGAACTTCAGTTTTTTGAGGATGGCGAAAACTTCGAAGGCTCCACCAGTTACCACCGTCTTTCCGCTGAAATGGTGGCCTACGCCACCGCGATCATTCTTGGCCTACCAGAAGACCGCTACAAGGCTCTTGCCGACGTAACCACTTCATCATGGCCACACCGGCCCAAGCTAAACCCCAGCACCGGTGAATGGCATGGCGAATTCGGCCCATTCCCTGAACGGCATTTTGACAGGTTGCAAAGAATGGCCGAATTCAGCATCGCCGTCACAAAACCGAGTGGATACGTCGCCCAGATCGGAGACAATGACAGCGGTCGTTTCATCAGGTTCGACCTCTCCAGCCATTCCCTGGATCACAGAGCCACTGTCGCCGCAATCAACGGGTTATTTGGACGACAGGATTTTACTGAGTTTTGTGGGCCGAGATTCGGTACCGAATTCGGCATCGTGCGATCTCTCTCAGGCCGTACTGACGGCCTGCATGGTTCTCATTCGGTTAAATCAACCTCCATCGACTTGGCTGCCGATCAGACCTTCGCAACCGAGTTAACCCAAATCGATATAATCTTGCCGAACGCCACGGTTTTACAAAACCTGTCGGCAATCGGCTATCCCGACTTTGGCCTATTCATCTGGCGGTCTGATCGTCTGTTTCTATCCGTGCGCTGTGGGCAGGTTGGACAAAATGGCCGAGGTGGGCACGCTCACAACGACCAACTTTCTATCGAACTTCAAATTGACGGTCAGGACTGGATCGCCGACCCAGGTTCGTACGTATATACCGCTGACCCCAAATTGCGCGACGCCTATCGGTCAATCCATGCTCATGCGACGCCACGGTTCGGAGTTGGTGAACCGTCCAGTCTGGGACTGGGCATGTTCCGACTGGAAGACAATGCAAACGCCCGCGTCCTGCAGTTCGACAAGACCGGATTTCATGGCGTCCATACAGCCTGCGGCCCGCCGGTCTTCCGTCAAATCAAATTCGGTGAGGGCAAAATAAAAGTGCTGGATGGTTTTGGGGGCGAGCAACCGGGTACAGTTACACCAGACATCAAAATCGCCCGGTCCGGTGAAGACTTGAGACGCATCTTCGACCTGAATCTGCCGTTTTCTGCGGGCTACGGCCTGCGCGATTAAGCTTTTGTGGGTGTCAGCAAATCAGATAATGTTAGCGCCAGAAGTTCTGTTGAGCGTCTGAGGTCATCAAGAGACAAGACTTCATCAGGTCCTCCGACATTTGCATCACCGGGATTTTTGGGACCAACGCCGTACAAAACGGTGGGGATTCCTGCGTTTGCATAATGACGCCCATCCGTATCCATCGGCGTCCCCTCGATATCCAATTGAATACCCATCACCTCCGGAGCGTTACTCTGGAATGCTTCAATCAGCTTAGGCGTATTTTTGTGGGCCACCATGGGCAATGACAAGCCTTTTCGGCGAACTTTGCACAACACCCCCGGCACCTGAACGACACTGGTCCCAATCAGGGTCGTCAGATCGTTCTCTACCTTTACCGGATCTTCTCCCGGTATCAGCCGGCGGTCAATGTGAAGCAGGGTCCGATCAGCAACGCTTCTTGAACTTTCCCCCCCCTGGATTTGAGAGATAACGATGCTGGGGGAACCGATGCCTTCAACCCTGGATCTGATTTTGCTGTAGCTCTGACGTAGCTCATAGATCGCGGTCATAACCTTTGCAGCCGCCTCCAGCGTATCGATCCCGGCCTGAGGCATCGAGGCTGGTGCCGAACGCCCCTTAATTTCAACTTCAAGAAGGAGAAATCCGGTCGCCGTGGTAATCAGGTTATGTGTCGTTCCCGCGGCTATAACCAAATCTGGTTCAACCAGCTTGTTGGCCAGCAGCCAGCGACATCCCAGGTCACCTCCAGACTCGCCATCGAACGTAATATGCAGCTCAATTGCGCCGTTCAGGCCTTCCACTCGATCACGGAGCGTCAGCAGCGCATAGACATAAGCCGTCAGCACACCTTTTGATGCCACCACACCACGCCCGTAAATGTTGCCCTGATCAATTTCAGCGGCAAACGGATCTCGGACCCAGTCTGAGCCAACGACCGCCGTATCTCCATGAGAAACCAACGCAATTGTTGGCCCCTCACCAAACTCATGACGAACGACCAAATTGGTGACGCCACCGTTATTGATAGCCGCACCGTCTTCAGGTTCTGGATATTTAAGGACAGAGAAACCCATTTTGGTCAGACGATCAGCAATATAAGACGCTATTCCTCGACAGTCCGCGGGTGGGTTTTCCGAGGGACGGCGGATCATCGCCTCTAAAAAGGCAAACTGCTCCGACCGTCGAGCCGTCAGAAATTCGTGAACTCGGTTTTTTTGGTTCTCATCCATACGAAAGCTTGCAAACTCTGTGTGATACGTCAATTTTGAATATATCTGAATACCTTGTGCCAAGCACTGCTGCATTCGTCAACTACCCGCTGGAGCCCCCATGGCAAACCCGAAAAGCATTGAGCTTATTGAGAAACTGATCTCTTTCGACACAACAAGTCGCGAATCGAACCTGGAACTGATCGCCTTTATCCAGGACTATCTCTCCAGCCTGAATGTTGACAGCACCCTTGTTCACAATGAAGAGGGTACCAAGGCTAATCTTTACGCAACGCTGGGCGACCCCACGGTTCCGGGCGTAATGCTATCGGGGCATACCGATGTTGTGCCGGTTGACGGCCAAGACTGGGATACTAACCCGTTCGAGGTTACCCATAAAGGCTCTAGGCTTTATGGCCGTGGCACTTCTGACATGAAAAGTTTTATTGCCATTGCACTCGCCTTATTACCTGAATTTCAATCGCGTGGGCTCAAAACGCCACTTCATCTGGCGCTGTCATATGACGAAGAGATCGGGTGCATTGGTGTCAGGCGCATGATCGACATGATCAATACCCTTCCTGTCAAACCGGCCATGGCGATTATCGGTGAGCCCACCAGCATGCAGGTGATCGTCGGACATAAGGGCAAACGATCCTACAGGGGCAGGGTTCGTGGCCTCGAAGCTCATTCCAGCCTGGCCCCAACCGGTGTCAATGCGATCGAATATGCAGCTGAATTTATTGCCTACCTGAAGACCATGGCCCGCCGGATTGGTGAAGATGGCCCCTTCGATGAGCTTTATGATGTCACTCATACGACTGTGCATACGGGAACCATTCAGGGTGGCACTGCACTCAATATTGTGCCTAAGGACTGTGGGTTTGAGTTTGAATTCCGGTTTATCGGAGATGACGATCCAGATGCAATCGAGGCAGAAATCAGAGATTACGCGGCACAGACACTGGAACCACGAATGCGCGAAATCAATCGGGACACCGGCATCGATATCGAATGTTATAATGATATGCCGAGCCTGGACCTCGGGGCAGATGAGGAAATTGTGACGTTTGTTAAAGCGCTGGCGGGACGCAATGACCATGCGAAAGTCGCCTTTGGCACGGAAGCCGGCCTGTTTCAAAAACGTGCCGACATCCCAGCCGTGGTCTGTGGGCCGGGCGACATCAACCAGGCCCACAAGCCTAACGAATTCATTGAAATCAGCCAGATCGAGGAATGCGAGACTTTCATGTCACGCCTGATGGATCGGGTTTGCGCCAGTTGAATTGTCGACGCAGGGAAGTCTTCAGTTCAGCCGGGTTCGCGACACAAAACGCCCATCAATCATATCTTCGAAATATTCATCCATTTCAGGATGATAGATCGGATCTTCGCTATCGCCATCAAGAACAAGGTTCTGTTCGGAAACATAGGCCACGTAGGGCGATTTGTCCGGCGATTCAGCAAACAGATGATAAAAGGGCTGGTCTTTACGCGGGCGTACGTCTTCTGGAATGGCGAGATACCATTCTTCCGAATTGTTGAAAGACGGATCAACATCGAAAATTACGCCGCGAAACCCGAATATCCGGTGTTTCACCTGAGTACCGATTGTGAATTTGGCCGCACCGCAGTCTTTTGGAACCAGACCGGTTGCGGACGTTTCACTATGTATATTTGAAATATCCATAGCCCCGATGTAATGCCAGAGGCCAGAGACGTCAATAGGGAGCGATGTGCTCCCTATTAGAAACGTCCGATCCCGTCGAACCAACTACGTTACGCGGCAATACCGCCGGAACGCCAAACAGTGGTTTCCTTGCAGGACGGGCAAACCCGTTCACCAATGTGATGCGAGACAAATTGTCCGGAACACATCAGGCATTTCCGAGTTTTCTGAACGTGTTCCCGATCAGATTCCGGTTTTTTTGTATCTACTCGTCTTGAAGACATTAGGCCGCTTCCTTCACCATTTCCATTGCCAAATTACGGCGCGCATTCACGTTCGCACCCAACAAAAGAAGCTCTTCAGCTTCGTCGAGAAAGACTTTCGCCATTGCTGGCGTTGCTTCCTCAGCCTGCTTGATCAGCCCAGCGGCTGTATCTGCAAGATAGTGTATCAAATCTAAGTTTGCCATGATATCCCTCAAATAAATGTTGGCATTCATATACACCAAACAGATTCACGATGCATCAATTTTTTTTGTGCAGTGCAATATATTTTGCATTTTTATGACGTATTTCAACCAACTTTGTGATTTTTTTTACAAAAAACGCCTATCCTACGGCCTTGAGTGGGTGTCGCCGACGGATAGGCGCTGTGTCCCGGCACTGATTGTGGGGATGGGGTCAATTCAGGGCCGGGACTGGGGAAGTTTTGATTCCTCCAATATTTCGCTACTCACATGATCCAAATAGGATTCGCGTTCCATTCTGGAACCATTTAGTTCTGTTGGTAATTTAACCTGAACGGCCACAAACACCTGGTTAAGCTCATCTTTAACAGACCTGTTGTGTCCTGATTTACTGTTCTGGGTCATGGATTGATATCTCCGACGTCCTTCTGAGTGTTGAACCCAGTTTAGGCGGAGAGTCGTTAATTGAATCTGAATCGCAATGGTTAATTTTCACCCCCCATGAGAATCGTATAGATTGAATTAATTTGGCCAAAAAACACAACATTTAGTGCGCCATTTTGGTTCAATAGTGTGAGGTTCAGATGATATTAAACCACTGATTGCTCAGCACACCCGCCAGAATTAATAAAATTCAGGGATCGGAATCAGTTTTCTTTGAGCACCACCCTGACCCGACCCCGCCGCACGGAGGTGCAGGCATCGACAATGGCGTCGGCATTGATCCGGTATTTGGCGTAAAGATCGTTGAGGTCCCCGGATTGGCCGAAATGTTCAACACCTAGGCTTTCCATACGCTGCCCGCGGACCGCGCCCATCCAGGCCAGCGTCGCCGGGTGGCCATCAATCACACTGACCAGCCCGGCCTGACGGGCCAGCGGGCTCAACAGGCGTTCAACGTGGGAGAGAGCCTGCCCATCGCCGTTCTTTTCATTCTTCTGCCGGGCCCGTTGGGCGGCATTCCATCCGGCGTTCAGGCGATCCGCAGAGGTCACGGCCAGCACCCCCGCTCCCGGCACGTCATCGCGCAGCCGCTGCCAGGCTTCAAGGGCCTCCGGTGCCATGGCGCCTGTATAAATGATGGCAAGGTCGCTGCCCGCTGCCGGAGGTTTGAGCCAGTAACCGCCGGCCAGGATGTCCTGGCGGGTTTGTTCATCAAGGTCACGGTCCGGTTGCTCCAGCGGGCGGGTCGACAGGCGAAGATAAACCGCCCCACCCTCACGGTCGCGCAGCCACTGGATTTCAGACGTGCCCGAGCCGTCGCGCTGAATATAGTCGAAGCTCCATTCCATGATGGCCTGAAGCTCGTCTCCATAGGCCGGCTCGAACGCCGCCAACCCGTCCTGGGCCATGCCGATCAGTGGCGTGGCGATGGACTGATGCGCCCCGCCTTCGGGTGCCAGCGTGATGCCCGACGGTGTCGCCACCAGAATAAACCGTGCGTCCTGGTAACAGGCATAATTCAGGGCATCCAGACCGCGTGAAATGAACGGATCATACAGAGTGCCGACGGGCAGCAGGCGCTCGCCAAACAATTGCTCCGACAATCCCATGGCCGACAGCATCAGGAACAGGTTGTTTTCGGCAATGCCCAGCTCGATGTGCTGACCGCCCGGAGACTTCTCCCACTTAATCGGCGAGACAACTTTCTGTTCACGGAACGCATCGGCGTGTTGCTGGCGTTTGAACAGGCCACGGGAATTAACCCATCCCGACAGGTTGGTCGAGACCGTCACGTCCGGAGACGTGGTGACGATCCGCGCCGACAGGTCATCGTCGCGTTTGGCCAGGGCATTCATGATCTTGCCAAAGGTCACCTGGGTTGAGGTTTTGGCCTCCCGCCCCAAATTGATCGGCGCCACTGGAATAACCGGCGCCCGACGCGATGCCGCCGGGCGGGCCCGGAACGGCACGTCTTTCAGAAATTCCGTCAACTGGTCAGGATCCGCATCCAGCCCCGAAAACGGTGCCCATTCTTCGCCGTCTTCAACCGAGTTGGCGCGCTTGAACATGTCCATCTGATCCGGCGTCATCAGGCCCGCATGGTTGTCCTTGTGCCCGGCCAGCGGCAGGCCATGGCCCTTGATCGTGTAGGCAACAAAGCAGGTCGGCGTATCATCGCCTTCGGCCTCGCGGAAAGCTTCCAGCACGGTTTCCATATCGTGCCCGCCCAGATTGGTCATAATCTCATGCAGCGCCGCATCATCATGGGAGTCGAGAAAGGTTTTCAGCCCCTTGGTGCCTTTCAGGTCGGTGCTCAAGTGCTGACGCCACGCCTCCCCGCCCTGAAAGGTAATCGCCGAATAGAGATCATTGGGGCAGTCATCGATCCAGCGGCGCAACGCAGCGCCCGCCGGTCCGTCAAAGGCGCGTTGCTGAAGTTTTCCGTACTTTAAGTTAACCACCTTCCAGCCGACGGTTTCGAAAAAGCTTTTGATCTTCTGAAACAGGAAATCGTTGACCACACCGTCGAGGCTTTGGCGGTTATAATCGACAATCCACCACAGATTCCGGACATCATGTTTCCAGCCCTCCAGCAGGGCTTCATAGATGTTGCCCTCATCAAGTTCGGCATCGCCCATGACCGCAATCATTCGTGACGGCGTTAGCTCTTCGGAGCCGAACTTTTTCTGGCGCACATAATCCTGGATCAATGAGGCAAACAGCGTCACCCCGACCCCAAGCCCGACAGAGCCTGTGGAAAAATCCACATCATCACCGTCTTTGGTCCGTGACGGATAGGACTGCGCCCCACCAAAGGCCCTGAAATTCTGCATCTGCTCCAGTGTTTGATTGCCGAACAGGTACTGAATGGCATGAAAAATCGGCGCGGCGTGCGGTTTAACCGCGACCCGGTCATCGGGGTTGAGGATATCAAAATACAGCGCCGACATCAGGGTCGATACCGAGGCGCAGGACGATTGATGCCCGCCGACCTTCAGGCCGTCGCGGGCCGGGCGAAGATGATTGGCGTTATGGATCATCCAACTCGACAGCCACAGAACCTTTTTATTAAGCTCCTTGAGCTGCGCCAGTTTCTGCGGACTGGTGATATTTTCGGAAATTGGCGCGGGGAAATCGACAACGGCTGACATCATTTTACCTCATTACGATTTAAGCGTTAGTGTAGCGCCGGACACCAGGGCATGTCCTTGCGTTTTCGCCTGATTTAGGGTTCAATTTGGCAATCTTTGGTAACATTTACGACAACATCAGGTGACTTATGCCAGTTTCCCAATTTAAAGAAATCGACCAGAAAATCCTGCATCACCTTCAGGACAACGCGCGGCTGACCAATGTCGACCTGTCGGAGCGGGTTAACCTGTCGCCGTCGCCGTGCCTGCGCCGGGTCCGCAATCTGGAAGACAGCGGCGTCATCAAGGGATACGTCACGCTGGTTGATCAGAACGCGCTGGGGTTGCCGGTCAGTGTGTTTGTCAGCGTGTCCCTGGAAAAACAGGTCGAGACGGCGCTTGAGCAGTTCGAAGACGCCATCCGGGCGCGACCGGAAGTCATGGAATGTTACCTGATGACCGGCGATGCCGATTACCTGCTGCGCGTTGTCGCCGCTGATCTCGCCGGATACGAACGTTTCTTGCTCGATCACCTGACCCGCATTCCCGGCGTCGCCTCGATCAAATCGAGCTTTGCGCTCAAACAGGTGACCTATAAAACGGCATTGCCCATCGCGTAAATTCAGCGACAATCTGATCCAATACCAAGGAGCAGTGATAATGATTCATAGAGACGGCCTACCATGGTTTTCAGCAAGGCGCGGGCTGCGTGGCGATGCGGGGCATCGCGAGCCGTGCGCAACGCTGCCTGAAAGCCTTGGTAGGCCGCCGTCCCGGTCGCTCATGCAGCCCTTCGGAGGGCGTCAGAAGCGCTTGCCGATGCCCCGCATCGCCAGCGCGTTTCTTCCTACCCGACGGGACGCATGGGCGATCTCGATGGGTCATTATCACTGGTCCTTGGTATAACCCCAAAACACAGGAGCTGCCCACATGGCCAAAGGATACTGGATCGGCAACGGTGATATCACTGACCCCGAGACCTACAAAAAATACATCGAAGCCAACGCCGAACCCTTCGCCGAATACGGTGCCCGCTTTCTGGTCCGGGGTGGTGACGGCGAGGTTGTCGAAGGCACCTTTAAATCGCGCACCGTGGTCATCGAATTCGACAGTTTTGAGCAAGCCGTCGCCTGCTACCATTCCGACGCCTACCAAAAGGCCCAAGCCATCCGCCAAGACGCCGCCGACATGAACCTGCTCATCGTCGCCGGTTACGATGGGCCCCAGCCGGGAGAGTCGTGATGAGCAATGCACAATACGAAGCCGGTATGAAGGCGCGCCGCGAAGTCCTCGGCGACGCCCATGTTGATCGCTCCCTCGTCCAGGCAGACGAATTGACCAAACCGTTGCAGGACCTGGTCATCGAATACGGCTGGGGCGCCATCTGGGCCCGGCCGGGACTGGATCGACGGACCCGCAGCCTGGTCAACATTGGCATGTTGACGGCGCTAAATCGACCGCACGAACTCGAGGTCCATCTCAAAGGCGCGTTGAATAACGGTTGCAGTCGCGAAGAAATCGTCGAAACAGCTCTGCAAACCGCCGTTTATTGCGGCATGCCCGCGGCCCTGGACACCATGCGCCGCGTCAAACAGGTGTTCGCTGAGGTCGACGCGGAAACCTGACAGCACCTCCGCAGCCATCGTGACGACCTGTTACCTATGTTGCCGGGCTAATCTGTTACCTATGTACTCGGATTGGACCCCCTATCAAGCTCCCTCCCCCTTGAGGGGGGAGGGCCGGGGTGGGGGTGAAGCTGGCGATACGATCATCGTTAGATCACCAAAAACACCACAAATCACGACAATCCCTACATCTTTGCCCAACTGGAAAATGTGGTGTTCATAGCCCGGAATGTGCGTTTTTGTGCGTCTTTTTCGACGATCCACCGAGAGATATACGTGGATGCCCCACTCCAAAATTCACCGCCAGCACGCCGCGCCGGTCAATAAATAAATCTTCAAAATGACAATCATGCACGTCCCAAAAATCAACCGGCTTCGGGGAAAGACAGCGGAGGCCAAGCACTCGGTCAATCTCCACTATGCGGCAAGCTTACGATAGGAATGTGTTCATATTATGGTGATGACGGGAGAAATCGGAAGAGTATTGGATCGACATGTTCTGAGAAGCAGGAATGGATTTCACCGTATGGGTTTCTACCATTCGGACTTGGCAATAAGTCATTGACGCCGACCTTCCCTAAATGGTTGAGTCATCAGATGTCATGGAAATCCTTGGATGCAGCACGAAATCGGCTACGCGCATGGAATACGAACTTAATCTCCTCGCATAGCCATAGACTTGCATAGCATTCGCCAGATGTTCGAACGCAGAATGTCCTAGAACGGTGGCGACAGAAAACTGATCTTGAAGTTGCATGTTGCAGGCCCTCGAAATTCCTTATTCTCTGAGATAGCGAGAATAGCACCCTTAATAGTTGTTCCAAACCTAACTATTTACCGCGCTCCTGAAATCTGCGACCACCTAAAATCCCCTTCTGGATATAGCTGGCCATATCTCACTTCAAACAAAAGGTCTGCTTTCAGTTCAATATCGGACACCGGAATTAATGTTCCCGCCATATCGAATCCAAAGTGAACAGTTGTATTCACTTGATATTGCTATGGTGAGTGGCTGGAATGGTGAAAGGTTGCCTTTAGCCGCTCAAAAAATTAACTTGATCCATCAAGTTCAAGCTAGGCAATTCACAATGACCCCCGAAGACCTTCTTGCTCAGATCAACGACTTGTTGAGAACAAAGCCTTCAATGGACGGCCTACATGAGGCGTCAGACGAGAATTTGAGTTGGTTGGGTCGAGCAATGGCAATTATCTCTGCATGGGACCGGGCACAATCCGTTTATACGCAGTCGCACATTCGGGATATTCAAACTGGTAACGCTAGGGGAGTATATCATGGAACCAATGGGTTGCAGGCCCAGCTTCAATATGCTCGACATGACTTGATGATGAAAACTACCGGACCTTTAAGCGCCGTTATTCCAAGTGCCAAGGTATTCGATTATTTCGATGAGATACGCAAAATCATTGAGCTGGCAGAAAAAGACGTTCTTTTTGTCGATCCCTATTTGGATGCCGATTTTGTTTCGCGATACCTGCCGCATATTCCAAGCAGTGTTCGCATACGATTGCTCACCAGCGATAATAAATTGAATACTCTCATTCCTGCCGTCCAGGAATTTATAAAACAACACGAATCGAACATCGAACTCCGCTCTGTAAGCGGTTTTCATGACCGATACGTATTTGTCGATGATGGTTGCTATCAATCCGGAGCATCATTTAAAGACGGCGGAAAAAACGCGCCTACAACAATTACGCAAATAACGGATGCATACTCAGCAATGCGGGAAACCTACGAAGGTATGTGGGCGACGGCTCAAGACCAACTTTAAGTGGCTGCTGTGCTATTATGAGTAACGACTTCCGTTATGCGGGCAGAGCGGACTCAATTCGATGCGCCTCAATACTTCTCAAATTGGCTAAGAACGGCTATCATCGATGACCTTAGTTATCGTCTGAATTTGCGGGGAAAACGGACATCATATTCTCATGTGTTTCCTCCTGTACGGACGTAACCGCAGCCTAAATAGACCACCCCCCCTCACCCATTCCGAAACGCATAACCGTACCCATTGATCGCAGGCACCCCACCCAGATGTGCGTAGAGGATTTTTGATCCTGCCGGGAAGTGGTCTTTTTTGATCAGGTCGATCATGCCTTGCATGGATTTACCTTCATAGACCGGGTCGGTGATCATGCCTTCCAGTCGGGCGCAGAGGCGGATGGCGTCTTTGGTTGCTTCGGACGGTACGCCGTAGACCGGATAGGCGTAGTCTTCCAGGAGCACGATGTCATCTTCGGTGAGGCTATTTGGTAGATCAACCAGAGCGGCGGTATTTTGCGCGATGTCGAGGACCTGGGCTTTTGTCTGTTCGGGCGTGCATGAGGCGTCGATGCCGATGACGTTGCGTTGTCGGCCGTCCTTGGCAAAACCGACGACCATACCGGCATGGGTTGAGCCGGTGACCGTGCAGACGATGATGTAATCAAACGCAAAACCCAGTTCCGCTTCCTGGGCGCGGACTTCTTCGGCAAAGCCAACGAAGCCGAGGCCGCCGAATTTATGCACCGATGCCCCGGCGGGGATCGCGTAGGGTTTGCCGCCCTTGGCCTTGACGTCTTCCAGTGCGCGTTCCCAACTTTCGCGGATGCCGATGTCGAAACCTTCGTCGACCATCTCGACGTTGGCGCCCATCACCCGGCTCAGCAGGATGTTGCCGACCCGGTCATAAACCGCATCTTCATGCGGCACCCAGCTTTCCTGAACCAGACGGCACTTCATGCCGATTTTGGCCGCCGTCGCCGCGACCATACGGGTATGGTTGGACTGTACGCCGCCGATGGACACCAGCGTATCGGCCCCGGACGCAATGGCATCGGGGACGATATATTCCAGCTTGCGCAATTTGTTGCCACCAAAGGCCAGACCGGAATTACAGTCTTCGCGCTTGGCATAAATCTCGACCTGCCCGCCCAAATGCCGAGACAGGCGGTCCAGCTTTTCGATCGGTGTGGGGCCGAACGTCAGCGGATATCGTTCAAATTTATCGAGCATGGTTTCTCCTTTTTGATCATCTGTTGAGCGGAATAGTACTGAAAATAGGATGAAAGGTGCTCTCTATTTTTGATATAAAATATCATTAATTGTAGATTTTTAGGTAAATAGTGTTCATTTAAATTCTATATTTTTTTGATTTATGAGAGATTATTCAATGGAACAAACTCCCGACCGGACGGACCTCAGAATTCTGCGCGGGCTTCAGGCCGATGGCCGTATCAACAATTCGGATCTGGCCAAAAAACTCAATGTCAGCCCGGCCACCTGCCACCGCCGGACCCAGCGATTATTTGACGAAGGCTACATCACATCCGTGCGCGCCGAGATTGCCCCGGACCGGGTCGAGCGCGGTGCGCTGGTTATGGTTGGCGTCGTCCTTGATCGCTCGACGCCGCAAAGCTTTGCCGATTTTGAGGCGGCGATTAAAAAACTGCCGTTCGTTCTGGACTGTCATCTTGTCGCCGGTGATTTTGATTATTTTCTAAAAATCAGGGTGCGCGACATGGCCGATTTTAACCGCCTGCATGGAGACAAGCTGATCGCCCTGCCCGGCGTCCGCCAGACCCGCACCTTCTTTGTCATGAAGGAAGTCATCGACAACGCGCCGTTGGATTTTTCAGACTTTCCACAACACGGGAATGGCCTTAAATAAATGGATCAATTCATGGTGAAAGCGAAAAATGTTTAAACTTTCCGTTCTCGACCAATCGACGGCGGCAGCGGGGTTGCCTGAGGATCAGGCGATCCGTGATACCATTGAGCTGGCGAAATTTTGTGAGGCGCTCGGCTATCATCGCTTCTGGGTGTCCGAGCATCACTGCCATCCGACCATCGTCGGCAGCGCGCCGGAAATCATGATTGCCGCCATCGCGCAAGTCACGGAGCGCATCCGCATTGGCAGCGCCGGGGTGATGTTGCCCCATTACGCGCCGTTGAAGGTCGCCGAACAGTTCCGGGTCCTGGACGCCATCGCGCCGGGCCGTATTGATTTGGGCCTCGGCCGGGCCCCCGGTTCCGACGGCAAGACGGCCTATGCCCTGAACCCGAATGCCAACATTGATGCGGAAAATTTTCCGGCAAATGTCCGTGACCTGATCGCCTGGGTATCGGGCCAGCCGCTGGTTGACGGCCACCCGCACCAAGGCCTTGGCGCCCATCCGCAGAGCGCCAGTTCGCCCGACGTCTGGATGCTCGGCACGTCGGACTTCGGGGCCCAGCTGGCGGCACATTTGGGCGTGCCCTACAGCTTTGCCCATTTCATCACCGACGGCATGGGGGTCGAACGTGCGCTGGATATTTATCGCCAAAATTATCGGCCCAGCGAACGCCACCCAACGCCCGAGGCCAATGTCTGTGTCTGGGCGCTGGCGGCCCAAACCGAGGCCGACGCCGAGTTCCTGTTCTCGTCCCGGGCGTATTGTAAAATCACCCGCGATCAGGGTGATCTTAGACCCATCGAAGCGCCGAGGGCCGTCAAGGATTACGACTTTAGCCGGACCCAGCAGATCCGTTATGACCAGCTCAGGGAAACGGCGCTGATCGGATCGGGGGATCAGGTGGCGGACAAACTCCGGGCCCTCGCCGACCGGTATGACATTGATGAGGTTGTCGTGCTCACCTGGACCCATGAGCAGGCGGATCGGCGGCGTTCTTATGAGCTGCTGGCGCAGGCCTCTGGTCTGGCGTAACCTGCCCTAGGAATTCCACCAGACAGGATCCAACACCGTTCGTGTTGAATGAATTTAGCCGAATCACATGCATGTTAGTACTCTCGGGTAAAATTGTGACTATATTACAGGCTGCACTGATTAATGCTGAACTGGTGCCTTTAACTCCGCGAGGTGAGCAATGAAAATCAAAACTGCGATGCTATGCGTCCTGTTACAGGTCGTGGTCCTCATGCCGATCAAGAGTTTTGCGGGCTCTGATTTCGAAGCGTTTTATGGTCACTTCGTCGGCAGCTCCGCCAGCGAGGACTCAACCCAAGTTCAGAAACGCGATATCGACGTGACCATCAAACCCTACAAACGGGGTTTTAACATCACTTGGAGCACGGTCACCCATCGCACCGGGAAACAGCCAAAAAAGTCGGCATTTTCGATTAATTTCCGACTGAGCGGGCGCGAGAATGTTTTTGGGTCGGCCATGGGCAAAGATAAATTCGGCAACGAAATCCCCCTTGATCCGCTGAAAGGCAACCCTTACGTCTGGGCCATCATCGACGGCAAAACCATGACGGTTAATTCGCTGTTGGTCCTTGAAGACGGTGGATACGAAATCCAAACTTACGAAAGAACCCTCATCGACGGCGGCATGTCACTGGAATTTTCGCGTGTCCGCAACGGCGACGTCCTGAAAGAAATCACGAGCAAGCTGCGCCGGGTTGAGTAGTCCCTCCGGTCGCTCTCGAGACCTGACACGTTACGCCGCCACCTGTGCTTTTGCATAGTCTGCAAGCACCCTGATCAGGTCGTTCATGTGGCCTTTAAGGGTCTCATAAGTGTCGTTCCGCCAGCCGGTCTGTTCATCCATATAGAGGCCCCGGTTGATTTCGATTTGCAGGCTGTGGCGATTGGCAGATGGGTCGGAGAACATGCGGATCAGCTCAACCCCCTTGAAATTTTCATTCACCCGAACGTCGTACCCGAACCCGGCCAACGTCGCCCGGGTCAACTCGGTGAACTCTTCACCGGCGGCCGCGCCATCCAGCGTACCGATGATGAAGTCCGGGCGGATCAAACCCGCCTTGCCTTCAGGTCCCCGCGCCGTCGTCATCCTCGGCATGGAATGGCAATTCACATGCCACACGCCTCCGAACGTCGCATCAATGCGGTCCAGTTCTTGGCAAAGTTTGCGTTGATAGGGGTTCAGATAGGTGTCGATCCGGTGGCGAACCTCTGCAACCGTCAATTTTCGCCCATACAGATCGGCATCGCTTGAGGCTTTTGTCCAGATCAGGCCCATGCCGATTGCGGTCTTATTCCCGGGTGTCAGGGGGTCCGGCCAATCGCCGTCAATCTGCTCTGGATCCAGATCGGCGGCTGAGCGATTGGGGTCTATATAGATACGCGGGAACAGGGCGCGCAGCAGGACGGCCCCCCTGCCCGGCGCACTACCGTGAATTTCGTCAATGAATGAATCTTCGGAACGACGGACATCGACGAACGGTGCGATGGGGCGAAAATCGGTGGGAAATTCAGTGCCGCTGTGGGGGGAATCGAACACCAGTGGGATTTCGGGTATCTCAGGGGCCAGTACATGCCAGACCCCTTCCAGTCGTTCGTCGCGCATGAAATCTCTCTTATACTTTGATGGAAACGTTATGGATATTGCGGGTGTCCGGTCCGTCGTGAACCGTGATCGAAACCCCGTCCGGCGTTAGCGCAAACACCCCCGTCGCCAGGGTTTTGCCATAGTCGTCATTGCCATCGGCGGGAGAGCGCAGGATTTCATGACCGGGCTGGGCTTCAAACAGGATGCGTAAGGGCCCGCCGCCTTCAAGGGCGTTCTGGTCCAACAGCTCATCGGCCCGCTGTTGGCGAACATCCGATGACCGGGTAATGGCCTGCGGCAGGTCTTTCAGCTCAGGGGTGATCAGATGGTTGGCGTGGGCTGACGGCCTGTCCGTAATCTCGCGCACCGTGCAGCCGCTGGCCGGTGCCTCTACGGATGCCAGCCGCGCCTCAGTGGCCGAACCCAGATTATGATGGAACCCACCCGCCCGGTCGGGTCGTTTCAGCAGATCCAGCGCCTCATCCATGTTTTGGGCGTCCAGCACCGCACGGCAGATAAAATGCCGGGGGATACCCGGTTTCAAATCATGCACCCGGATATTGTTGATGGTTTGGACGATGCCCGCACCGTTGGCACCCAAGGTGTGGCCGGGCATCATGCCGGGATAGAGATAACTCTCAAACCCCGGTCCGTCGTCGGGTTTGGCCGACACCCAATAACACTGACCATGGTAATCCGCCGAGCCGTCTTCGTTGTGGGCAATGACGGCGGGCTGATCGCCAAGCGCGGGAATGATCAGCGACGTGCAACCCTCACCCAGTCCGGCGGCAACGGCCGGAGAGATATCATCGGGCCAGCGCAGGTCGCCCCGGCAGTTCCATAAAAATGCACGGTCGAAAGCGATGCCCATGCCATCGGCCATGCCTTCCAGTTCGCGTACATACTGCGGGAAGGTTCGCCGGGCCGCAGCGATCAGCTGATCTAAATAGGGCGACCCGGACCAGCGCTGTTCCGTCTCAATAAGCTCTTCATTATGAACCGTGACCTCTTGAACGCTACCGGCAATCGCCTCGCCAATCATACGGCCAACACCATAGGCATCGCCGGAAGCGGTAATAACGGTCAAAGCCATGAAGACGGGTCCAGTTCAGTGGTTACGACGTGCACCATATTGCGTGGCATGATGAATGACTTCAAGAGCTGCGGCGCGATTTTTTTCAGCTCTGCAGAAACGCCAGCCGCTCATCGGTTTTGGCTGGCGTGATCTCAAGAATTTCCGCAGCGACAACATTGCGGGCGACAAACGGATCATCGTTGACCCGGCTTTGAAGATCAGACAGCGACGTGTTATGCGCCAGAATGCCACCGCCCAAACTCGGCTGGAGACTGCCGGCCAACACAAAAACGCCATCATCAAAACCACTTTTAAGCCATTCATTGTGGCCGTCCATGAATTGGCTGGCCTGACTTTTATTGTCGGAAAACTTAAGCAATACGGTAAACATCTGTTTTTCCTCCGGTTAATTTAGACTTGGTGCGCAGGCGTCCAGCCAGTCGCACATTTTTCTCACTTCCTGTTCGATAAATTTTTCATCATGAAAAGCATGAGCCAGCGTCGCCACCCCCTGGCTACGGGCCAGCAGATGCATCGCCAGTTCGTCGGCATCAGCGTCGCGGCCAAGCAAGGTGAACTGCCTGGCGAGCCAGGTCCGAAACAGCGTAAACAGCGCGTGCGCCTCGTCTTGTGAGGCGTGATTGAGCTTCGCGAGTTCAGTGCTGAGCGTACCGATCGGGCAGCCATAGCGTTTTATTTTGGCCCGATTGGCGATCAGAATATAAATGAAGCTGCGGATGCGATCCGCCGGGTCAGCCCCGTCATTTTCCCACTGCTCCAACATCACCCGCCGGTCCGCCAGACGCCGGCGGATCACGGCATCCAGAATTTCATCCTTGGATTTGAAGTGATAATAAAAATTACCACGCGAAATTTTCACGGCATCCGCAATGTGCGAGAACGACGTATGCTCGTAACCTTGCTGATAAAATAAACGGTCAGCCGCTTCCACAATATGATCGCGCGTTGTCTTGTCGTTCATCACTATCACCTCCTGCTGACTTGCCTTCGCCACGACCTGGATTCGGCACGGGAGAAGTAGGACGGTCATCCTACACAAATTTTTAGGACGCCCGCCCTAGATCGTCAAGGGCTAAATCACCTGTAGGCAGGGCCACCCTTGGCAAGTGTGCTTTGACACATAAGGTGAGAATAAATTGTCCGTTCCGGCTACAGAAACGCCCGTCAATCGGAGTTAGCGTCGACAGCTGAATCTAGCCAAAGAAGACATTTTATACCCTAAGGAAAACACTATTATTTTAGAGACATTGACCAAGAACATCCCGCCTCGTACTCTGAAATATCCATAATACTATGGAGGCGTCGAGTATGAATCTGGATAGTTCAGAATTCAAAGAACTCATTAATACTATTAAGGACAGCTTCCGGGCTCGTAGGAACCTAAATCCTCTATATGTAGATGTTGGAGACAATCTCGCCAGAATTGGCGCAGCACAGCATCAAATTGTATTCGGCCGCAGAGGTTCAGGTAAATCTAGCCTTCTCGTTCACTACCTAAACGCGGCCATTCCAAATGATGTTCTTGGCATATACATATTGGCTGATGAATACAAACGTTTGACGTACCCAGATATTCTTATACGCCTTTTAATAGAGATACTTGAATCCCTTCCTGTCTCGTGGCGATGGCTAAAACGCCTCCTTCGGTTAAAAATCCCCACACAAATATGCGCTAGAGAATTGCGATTGCTATTAGATATGGCGGAAGACTCAGATGTCATTGATAACCAAAAGAAGACAACTAAGCACGAAGCCCGCGCTAAGGTCACAAGTAAAAGTATTGGCGAAGCAAGCCTTGGCAGCGTGTCCGGCGGCTCTCATGAGCGAACTTCTAGCTTCAAAGAAAAAAAACTCGACACGCTAGAGCGGCACCTTCGTGATTACAAAAATGCAATATCTGAAAATATTAGTAAATCAAAGAAAAAATCTGCTTATGTTTTCGTTGATGATTTCTACCTAATGCCACTAGAGAGGCATCCCGATCTTCTAGATTACCTTCACCGCTTGCTTCGCGATACTGAGCTATACATGAAAGTCGCCACTGTCCGACATCGAACAAAATTGATTCGAAACCATCCACAGACAATCGGAGTTGAACTTTCACAGGATGTAGAAGAGATAACTCTTGATCTTACGCTAGAGGATATTGAAGCTACGGAGGAATACCTTGGAAAGATGCTGGACTTGATTGCCCGTGAAGTGGGCATCGAAGACATATTGACGGATAACTTTAACCAAGAAGCTCTCCAAGCCCTAACATTGACATCGGGAGGGGTTCCCAGAGACTTTCTCAACATCTTCATTAACGCGATCGACGCTTCTTTGGCCGAGAAGAAAACGAAATGGTTGACTCCAAAATACATATATAAAGGGGCTGGGCGTCTCGCCTATAAGACAAAACTTAATTTCCTTCGAGAGGATGCAAGCGGTGATTCTGAAGGACTTGAGCGGCTCCTTTACGACCTTTTGAGTTTCTGCCTTCGTGAAAAAAAGAAAACATCTTTCCTTATTTCGCAGGATGAAGCTCAGACGAGTCCGAGAGATCATGATCTCATTCAGCAATTAATGGATTTCAAATTAATTCATGTAGTCGAGCCCGATACTTCTGCTGCGTCAGGACGCCCCGGTCGTTACGAGGCATATACCCTCGACTTCTCTTTATTCATGGAACCACGTCGCAGGAACATTGAGATAGTCGAGTTCTGGAAGATTGATGATAATCGACGTCGGACAGGAATCCGTGAGGCTCCCGTCTATCCGCTAGCACGGGCGGGGCAGGTTTTTGATGATGTTGGTCAAGACGCAAATCTAGATAGCATTCTGGAAGAAACTGGGAGATTTCCCCAACTACAAACAGAGGAACCAATGCCAGCAAAACAAGGATCATTATTTGATGGATAGAGCATGACACTCCATGACGCATTCATTTCCTATGCATCTGAAGATAATGATTTCGCTTCGGACGTTGCCCTAGGATTAAAGGCTAACGGGTTGACCGTATGGTTCGCGCCACTTTCACTCAAGGTGGGAGACAAACTCCTCGACTCGATTGAGGACGGACTTTCTGCGTCGCGAAGTGGTGTGCTCGTTCTAAGCGACCACTACTTGGCTAAAAAATGGACTACCTACGAGATGGACATCTTCATAAGACAACACATTGAGGGTGATAAGAAAATTCTACCCATTTGGTTAGGCGTGAATAAGGCGGAGGTCGAGGAACGCCACATTGGATTAAGCGGCATTGTGGCAATCACTGAGACCGATCCGACAAATCGTGTCGTGTCGAAGCTTATCGAATCACTTTCGGAAGGGGCGCCAAGTAGAGGGGTAATTCCCATGTGGGAGGATCCAGCCCACAGGTTTCTCCAGGGCCTTGGTGAAATAAACTTACAATCGTCCCAAGGACCGGCTTCAACTATTTTTGAACTATTAGTCCATGGCAAGGATAGCGAGTTTCCTTTTTGGCTCGCTGGTCGTGCTTACACAAAGAAAGAACTGCTCTTTCAAGTAGCTCAACTCTTGCCTCATGTCCCTGATCGAGCAAAAAACTGGGTACAGGAGGACGGCTACAAGAAACTCTGGGAAATGTGTGTCGAATATGGTTTTGACCCAAAGTTGTATGAATGAGGGCGTGCCCCTAGCCTAGCAATGACAGTAAATTCTCACAATGTCCGCCATGGGTCACACTCCCCCCGTCAGAACCAGCTGGATTCTAAGTCTCTTCACATCCTGATAGCGGAAGTTAATACACATACGGTCGAGGGTTAGTAGCTCGGCAGTCTCACGTTATACGTCCCGGTTCTCATTTGATGTGTCAAAGAACAGCAACGGGCTTTGGATCACACGGATTGAGCTATGTTTAGGGCGCTGGATGTGGCACAAATCACCGGACCATGACTTCTAGGGATTGCCTGATGACCGACACACCCGAGCTTTCGCCGCGCACACAAATCGCCCAGTTGTGTCATTACATCGATCAGGTTTCCGGTGCGGTAACGCCGCCCCTGCATCTTTCCACGACGTTCGCCCGAGGTGATGACTATGAGTTGATTGGCGAGCATATATATGGCCGCGTCGGCTCACCGACCTGCGATCATGTGGAACAGATTGCCGCTATGCTGGAAGGAGGCGAGGACGCTCTGTTGTTCGCCTCAGGCATGGCTGCCATCGCAACCGTCGCTGAAACCCTGTCAACGGGACAGCACATCGTCGCCCCCAGAATCATGTATTACGCCGCGCAGGACTGGTTCCGGCGGCTCTCGGAAAAACGCGGCATCGGCCTCACCCTGTTCGATGCGACGGACCCGGATGGCCTGACCAACGCCATCCGCCCCGGCGAAACCGCACTGGTGTGGATTGAAACCCCGCTTAATCCGACATGGGACGTTATTGATATCGAGGCCGCAGCGACGGCGGCTCATGACGCCGGGGCGATGCTTGTCTGTGACAGCACGGTCAGCCCGCCGGTCACCACCCGGGCCCTCGATCTTGGCGCCGACATCGTTTTTCATTCGGCGACCAAATACCTTAACGGGCACAGCGACGTAACCGCCGGAATTCTGGCAACTAAAACCAAGACCCCGCTTTGGGAGGAAATCCGCTCGGTGCGCGCATCACTGGGGGGAACTGCCGGGCCGTTCGAGGCCTGGTTGCTACTGCGCGGCATGCGCACCCTGTTCGTGCGTTTTGATCGGTCTTCTGAAAATGCCCTGAAAATCGCCCGACATTTTGAAGGCCACCCGGCAATCGAGCGCGTCCTTTACCCAGGACTCGAAAGCCACCCGGGACACGAGATCGCGCGGCGACAAATGACCGACGGTTTCGGCGGCATGTTATCCCTGTTGATCAAAGGCGGAGGGGACGAGGCCCAGCGGGTCGCCACACGAACCCGCCTGTTCATCCCGGCAACGTCGCTGGGCGGCGTCGAAAGCCTGATCGAACATCGCGCCGCCGTCGAAAGCCCGACCAGCGAGGTGCCTCAAAACCTGCTTCGGTTGTCGGTCGGCATTGAGGATGTTGATGACCTGATCCGCGATCTGGAACAGGCGTTATCCGGTTAACGCTGCCCGGCCATACCCTGCCATAGCAGCTCATACCCCAATTCCTTGGTTTCCGTACACATCTCACCAAGGGCCGAGAACTTCTCCAAGAAAATACTGTCGGCGTGGCTGGTTTCGTGCTGATCGAAACTTTTCCAGTAGGTCACAATGGCAAGATGCTCGCCTTCCGTACCGGCGTCCCCAACCGATCCTTCTTCGCTGATAAAACCGGCATATTTGAAGACCTGTCCGGCGATGAAACCACCTTTATCATCACCATAATTTTCTTTCACCACACTGCACATTTCTGCCATTGCCATTTCGACATCGTCGAAATCGACACCGGCTTTCAATTTAACGACGTTAAACAACATCACAGATTCAAACGGAATCTTCACCGGATCGTACATTAAGTTCTCCATATGATCATCGCGGACACCCTCTGTTCCGCCAGTTTTTGAATATATGGGCCTCATATTCGAAAAAGCGAATATATATTTTTGATAAGCCGTTCGAGACCGGGCAACCGGTTCTCGATGGCTTCAATGAACAATGGTCTCGGTAGGTCGCATAGGTTATGAGAAACACCTGTCGTAAATTAATCGGTCGGATTGGATGCAGTCATGGTTAACCCTCTCTCCTACACCAGCGAAACTCAGGCCTTGTTGCGCGACCGGGTCAGTGTACGAAAATATGCGGACAAACCGGTCGACGAAGATATGGTGACGGCAATCCTTGAAGCTGCATTCCGTGCGCCAACGTCATCCAACATCCAAGCGTATAGTGTCATCGTTGTCCGAGACCCCGACACCCTTCAACAGTTATCCGTCCCCACCGGAAACCAGAAGCATGTCGCAAATACGCCGGTTTTTCTGGCCTTCTGCGCCGACCTGACCCGGATGCAAACCGCCATGGAAAAGAATGGCAAATCGATTGAAGAAAACAATCTGGAGCTTGGGCTGGTCTCAACGATTGATGCGGCACTGGTCGGAATGTCGACGTCGCTGGTCGCGGAATCCTTTGGTCTGAAAGGCGTTATGATCGGCGCGGTACGCAACGATCTGAACAAAGTCGCCGATATTCTTGGCCTGCCCAATCAGGTCTATTGCGTATTCGGCATGTGTCTGGGCTGGCCCGGCGAAATCCCCCCACAAAAACCACGCATGGCGCAAGCGGCTATGGTTCATTATGAACATTACGGAAACCACACCGGTGATCATGACCGGGTAGAAATGCTGGATGATTATGATCGGGAGCTGTCGGATCACTACACAGCTATCAATAAACCGACAACTGCGGAGTCCTGGACCCATGAAATCGCCAGCAAATTTTCACCCCAACCCCGTAGCGGTTTGCGTCAGGCCCTGAAGGAACGCGGCTTCGATTTCCTCTAAAACGAGTCGTTCAGATGACACGCCGGATTAACGACCATTCAACACCCTGATCAGGTTGCCAGCCGGTTGCTGGTCGGCATGGGTGACCGCATCCCTGATCATCTCTGCACGGTCTAAGCTAACGGCCAGCGTTGCATTGGCCATGAACTTATCTGTAATTTCCTCCTCCGACAGGGCTCTTTCGCCCGCACCACGGTTGACCCCTTCGTAGTGGTCATATATTTCACCATCATTCATTGTGATATGAAGACCACCTGAGAAATATTTCGGGAACGGTGAACGCGAGTCGACGTTGCATTCAACCTTTTTCGCCAAATTGAGAATGTCGGGATCACCAAGCACGTTCTCTTCCAGCTCGGCCAAACCAAACCGGCCCCTGATAAGCGCCGCGGCAACAATAAACTGGGCGCTGAACTTGGCATCATAGTCGCTGGCGGGCTTGAGTTTATTGGCGACCGGCTCGGCGATCACCGGTATTGTCTCTGCTGGAATTCCGGTTTTGATCCTGGTGATCTGATCCGGGTCAATATTATGTTGCGTCTTTAGAATCAACGCGGCGTCGGCAATCGCATGGGTAAAGTGGCAGGTTGGAAACGGTTTGATCGCGGATTGAACGGCTTCCCAGTGATCACCCAACCCATCCGTGATGACCGATAAGTCGAGCTCTTCTTCATCAAGATCTAGTAATGAGCGGAACAGGCCAAAGCGCCCTTCATAGGGCTTCGTCGGGGCAATAAATCCGGTTTCGGCCAGAGCGCAAGCAGTCATTCCGGCAACCCCGGCCCAACCAGGGTGAAGGCGCTTATTCCACGCCCCGTCTTCAACAAATTCCTGACTGGCCATGGCCGTACTGCCGACAACCCCCTGTGCGGCGGCCAGAGCGTCTTCATCAAGTCCCATCAAGCGCCCGGCGATTAAAGCGGCGGCGAAGTGTGCGACGACGCCGGTCGCGTGAAATCCGCGATGGTGAAACCCGAAATTCGCCGCCATCCCAATTCGGATCGCCACCTCCATTCCAAGGAGATAGGCTACGAGAAACTCCTGACCACTTGAGTTCTGTTTATCGGCCATAACCAGCGCCGTTGGTAACGCCGCTGCCGTCGCATGAACAACCGCCTTCATATGGGTGTCATCAAAATCAAGCCCGTGAATCAGAGCCCCGTTCATCACCACCGCATCACGGGCGTTCAGTTTCTGATCCATACCGATAACCGAACACCTGCCTTCGTCACCCAAATTCACGAGGCCATCGCGGATCGTCCCGGCAAAAGGATATGTCGAGGCCGCAAGCGCTATGCCGAGGCCATCGAGCATCAGGTATTTCGAACGTTCCCGGACAACGGCTGGAACATCCTCATACGCCAGATCATGTGTGAATCTGGCAAGCGTTCTGGATACAGGATCACCCGTCATTTCAAGCTGCGCCACTAACATCCAGGGAGTGTGCGGCAGCCTGGGCGCCGGCGATCTTGCCGAACACGGCCCCAGCCATCAGCCCACTACCGCCCGGGTAGTTTTCATAAAACAGGCCGCCAACCAGTTCCCCCGCTGCATAAAGACCGGGAATAGAACGATCAGTGACATCCTGCACCTCGGTGCCTGAATTGACCCGAAGCCCGCCAAAGGTGAAGGTGATCCCCGTCGTCGTGATGTAAGCGACATAGGGCGGCTCGTCTATCGGTAGTGCCCAGTTGGATTTCGCCGGCTCAATTCCTTCGGTGCGCACATTGTCGAGGATCGCCGGATTGTAATCACCGCTCTGGCAGGCCGCATTGTAGTCGCGTACTGTTTTTTCAAGTGCTTGTGGGTTGATCTCCAGACCTTCCGCCAGTTCGGCGATGGTGTCAGCTTCGACTTTGGTGACCTGACGAATACGATATTCATCCCGCAACATCGCGACGGTTTTCTGGTCAAAAATCTGAATACCGGTGCGTTGCGGCTGTCCCATGATTTCCCGCCCGAAGCGGACGTATGTAAGGTTGCGGTAATCCTCCCCTTCATCGACAAAACGCTCACCATTGATATTGACGATAATACCCAGGGGATACGAATGCTTCTGGAAATTATCCAGCACTTCACGGTCTCCATACGGTGGCGCACTGATGTCCCAGCCCACCGAATGACAACCTGACCAGTTTCCAAAAGGTTGCGCACCGATATCGATGGCCATGCGAATGCCATCACCCATATTGTGACGGGTACCACGGACTCGACAAAGGTCCCATCCGGGGCCGAGATAACGTGTGCGCATTTCAGGGTTCGATTCGAAGCCGCCACAGGCTAGCACAACCGATTGGGCCGTAATCTCGTAATAACCGTCGGGGCCACGCACCTCTACCCCGCGCACCCGTCGGTCGCTGTTTTGAAGCAATCGCGTTGCCCCGGTCTCATATCTGATTTCAACACCAATTTTAAGCGCACGGGCGAGCTCCGCTTCAACCAGCCCCTGACCACCACCGACAGCTTCGATGTTTACACCGCCATAAAAATGATGTTTGCCATCGACGACAAAGGATTGACGCCCGAACATCGGAATGAACCGAATACCGTGGCTGCGTAACCAAGCCATGGTCGATCGGGAATTATCAATCAGCACCCAGGAGAGCTCCTCATCCGCTTGATGGTGAGTGACCTTCATTAACTGTTCGTAGAAATGCTGGCGGTCGTGGCTGGGCAAGACAATCTGATCGCGTTCGGAATCAGACAAATCGGTCAAGATATCTTCACAAACATCCGTGAGACCGTCATGAGAGAACCGAAACCCACCTGCAGTGAAATACGAGTTCCCCCCCTTCTCATCCTCATGAGCCTTTTCCAGGACAAGAACGCTGGCGCCGTTTTCACGCGCTGCCAGCGCTGCTGAAAGAGCCGCATTCCCCGCCCCACAAACAATCACATCATAATCCGCCATTATATTTTCCTTATGTGAACAGCCCTAATCGGCTGCCTACTCATGAATTTCTCCATTGCCCGCGATGATCCCCGACAACGTGCGGGTATTCTGAAGTCCCCGCAGAACTTGTAATTTGTGAAACAGCAATTCCACCTGCGTCGCTGTCAGAACACGCCCTGCACAATTTTCAAATTTTTGACGTAACTCTTCGTCGCTCATCGGATGATCCGGCCCTCGTCCAAGTCGATGATCAATACGACGGCTAATTTGACGACCATCGTTCAGAACCACGGCAACTTCCGAACCGAATTGGTTTTCCGACTCCCCCGGCAT